>Ga0214919_10000013_pt1 | contig 297258 bp, 360 predicted proteins | sample LL1503_MetaG_FD_177994 | JGI IMG/M metagenome (GOLD analysis project Ga0214919, IMG submission 177994) | Freshwater microbial communities from Lake Lanier, Atlanta, Georgia, United States - LL-1503 | ecosystem: Environmental > Aquatic > Freshwater > Lake | place: USA: Georgia | collected... | reverse complement strand
CGCTGTGCCGCTTGAACCACTTGTGCCACTGGTTCCACTTGAACCGCTTGTGCCGTCTATACCAGACGTGCCTGATGTACCAGAAGAGCCACTTGTTCCCGCTGTGCCGCTTGAACCACTTGTGCCACTGGTTCCACTTGAACCGCTTGTGCCGTCTATACCAGACGTGCCTGATGTACCAGAAGAGCCACTTGTTCCCGCTGTGCCGCTTGAACCACTTGTGCCACTGGTTCCACTTGTGCCAGACGATCCATTGGCACCGGATGTTCCACTTGTACCAGATGTTCCACTTGTTCCGCTAAAACTCAATGCATAACTTGCTGTAAGTGCATATGAAGCACTGATTGCAAAACTTGCGGTGGAAGACACACTGCTTGTTATAGCAGCATAAAGGTCGGTTGTTGTCCAATATCCAGACGCGCTGTCATATATTGGTACATATCCATGTACCTTGTCAATTAACTTTACTTCTATTGGTTGTCTGCCTACTAGTTTGGACATTGTGTATGGATACTATGAGGTTAATTAATTGCGTTTTCTAATATAGATAATATTACTTGTAATGATCCTGATTCAGTAGATGTAATTATAAAAGCATCGTATTTTTCAAGAACTATTTTTCCAGATATTGGATTTAGTGAATCACCCGGTGGAATTTTTGCATCTTTTAATAATGCAATAGCATCACTATCTGACAATGAGCCACTCTTTAATATTTTCACATCTGTGCTCATGATACTGGACGTTGTATTAGTAATTTGTGCTGAAAGTAAAATAGAAGCAACTTCCAGATTTTCTCTGTATATAAGATTGCTTCCGCTATCTAATGTTTTTGCAATCAAACGAAATTTATTAAGTGGTATAGGATTTGTAGGCATGGTTTATATAAATATACTTTAAACGCTCTCCAACGCTAAATTTAATGGAACAATTCTCGCGGCCATCGCTTTATCAAATGTTCTGCCTTCTATTGTACCAGTTGCTTGTCTTATTACAAAATCCGTACCAGCAAAAAAGTCTCCTGTTTCATCTCCTGCTGTATGATATACTCTTCCACCTGCTTCTTCATATATGCGAATATCATAGTTTGTTTGACCTATGCCGCCCTGATTCACAGGCAATCCAAGAAAATTGACTCCAGATCCTGCGTATGAAAGATCTTGAGAAGTTGCTGTAATAAGTGAACCAAATTCTTGTAGATATGTAGGCTCAACATCAATAGCAACGCTTCTTATAACATCAATGGCAAGATCAAGCATTTGATTTACTTTATCCTTGGCTTGAGAAGTCATGGTTGCAAAAAGTATATCTGGATCACTGTTGATATATTCCTTTATATACAGATATGATGATGTATAGTCCATTGCCATCTTTTTGCCATCGTTGACTCTAAAGGCAGCTATAGCACCTTTTCTAAAGTCAGCAGATGCCGTGGGAAGCGTATATCTTTTGTCGCCCGATATATCTTGTCCTTTAAATTGTCCTTGAAGGAATGTAGATGTTAAAGCAGCTTTTTCAACAAGCAAGTCTGATGCAAGAGATGATATAAGAATACTGCTGTCTTTAATTGTAGAAAGATATGCCGATGATGTTGGTATAAGATATGATGAACTATACCAGCCATGAATTTTAAGCTGGTCCATCATATAATCTTGAATGGCCGACGCATTTGACAAAAGAAGAACAGATGCAGAAGCGTCCACAGAAGAGCTTATAGGATTTATATTAGGTACAATTATTATACGAGAACCAGATGCTCTTAATCCATAATCACCAAATGTTGTATTGGAGTTCAGCAAAGAAGCATGACCGCCATCCATGGCAAATATACCTACTCTGCTAAAATTTGTGAAGAACGAAACTTGTTGTGCATAACCTCTGCCGCGAACACACAATCCAATACCATTGAACGCAACTTGTGTGTATGCGTCAACAATCATTGATTTCAATGGACTATATGGATCTAGTACGCTGTCATCCACGATCATGCCACCTGGACCATTTCCAACTAGATAATTTGGAGGACTTGAATTTGGACTTAATGGTACATAAAACTTATCAAACGGAGTGTTGATACAAGAGCAGTTTTGAATATACGGGGATGTTGTTATGAATGCTCCGGGTTGAAATGCAAAGAAAAATCCTTTGCGCGGATCTTCAAGATTGTCAATTGTTGAACCTTCAAAGCGCAGATTATATGCGTATGTTCCGTTATTCATCAAAAACATATTTTCAGTTTTTGTACCGGCGGTTGGGCGAATAACTGTTGTTCTAAGATCATTTCCAACAATAGAAGTCCATTGTGGAATAATTACCGGAGCCTCTTCAATATAATATCCGCTTTGTATTCTGATTGTGCTTCTCCAAGGAGCCGACCCAGTTCCATATAGCACAATTGACGAAGACACTACAATAGATGCGTGTTTGATTGTTCTGAATGGAGTATTTAATGTTTTTCCATCGTTGGAATCGCTGCCATCTTCTGCCACATAAAATATTTTATCAATTTCACCAACATTGCGCAATTTACTACCATCTCCCTCAAGCAAACCCGCAAATGAAATTGATCCAGTGATTGACACACTGCCTGTGAATCGATGAGTATCAGAAAGACTACTTCCAAAAATTGTACTGCCAGTTATATATGCAATGCTGCTGGTGACAATATTTACGGTCAATTTATCAACCAATATTGAAGACGCAGTTATTTGGCCAACATTTATATTTATTCCAGCAATCAACGACTCGGCTTTTGATGCAGTTGATGCATACGATGCACTTAACGCATATGAAGCCGAATCAACAGAACCGGAAATTGATCCACCCAAAACATACGACGCAGTTAGTGCATACGCAGAATACGACGCACTTACTGCATATGATGCCGAATCAATAGATCCAGAAATTGATCCACCCAAAACATACGATGCCGTGAGAGCATATGAAGCACTGACTGCGCTTATGTTGGCCGGTAATACGTTAGAACCGGTTATTATACCATCAGCATTGGTCTGTATTAATAAATTACTTCCACTGACATACACTTCGGTAAATGCAGTATTTGCTGCATTTCTCTGTGTAAAATAAATATCTTTTGGATTAATGCTCATTTAGTTTTATATAATTATTAGAATAAAGCCATTTTCGGTAATATTTTGTATAAACTTAGTCTAGATCTTTTCCAGTTTGTTTTATTTACTTTTATGTAGAAAAATCCAACGTCGTATGTTTGGTCGCCCACTTGAGAACACCCCGTGTCATATGAATTCAAACCAATACCAGCGAGGGGAAGATCAACAAAAGGAAGACTTGTTGATATACTTGGATCTTCGACAGGAGCAGGAGTGTCTAAAAAATTCCATAGTGTAACTGGAGTTCTATACCATATTCCGCCTATTTTAGCATAAAAGAAGTCATCATCGTAGCTTCTGTTTCCATCCACTCCACCCAAATAATATGAAGATGTTGGTACTGGAAAGTGCCAAGTAATTTTTCTGAACACCAACATTGCAAATGCATCATCGTACGAAAAAAACTTCCAGCCAGTTTTTGGCATGATTTTATTAGTTTCATTACTATAAAATCCATCAGTGGTTTTTAACCATATTTCATGCGGTTTCTTATATTGTATGACTTTAGAAGCTGGTGGAACGGGTATAATGACTGTTCGATATGATAATTTTTCCCAAGCACCGGATTCAAGATTTCCACTATAATTTACAAAAAATTCGTTACCTTTTCTAAAAAAGAATATTCCTTTTTTGCCCGCAATTATTCCTTCCGGATTAGTTTCCGTGTATAAAAATTTTTTATTGAATTCGTCTGTTCTTGCACCCATAATAATATTAGTTGCCTACACTTCCAACCAAATTATTTGAACCAGCATTGGTCACGGAAATATTAAGAGCATCATATGCAATATTTCCATACACTTTATTGTATATTGAACTTGATTCAAGTAATACATGTGTAGATCCTCCGCGAAATACATTTCCTGTTACTATATTAGCAGATCCGCTGTATCCACCAATATAAATTGACGGCGCACTGCCTGCATTAAATAATGTATTTCCGGTAAATGTTCCTTCATATGCATTTGAACCATAAACCACGGAACCAGTACCATCTGATATCATAAGATTATTTGATATATAATGGCTTTGTACGTTTTCAAGCAACAGTGCATTACCAGAATCTCGCGAATCGATGTGACTGTCATTGAACGAAAACAACACCATTCTTCCAGCAATTGGTCTGCCCGCCCAATCATTTGAATTAAATGGAGCATTGTAGAATGTTTTATTGCCTTTTACATACACCCCATAATTAACAGGCACCATATATATTTGATCAAGGAACAATCCTTCTGTGTTCATTCCAGCTGATGTATAATCTACAGTATTTACAAATATTCCAGTTTTCCAAAAATTGAACTGCGATTGATTAATTGATCCATTTACGCACATTCTGCGTATTTCCAACCCTGTGCCATTATATGGAGACGATCCCGTTTTTCCAATCACCATCGTGTTTGAAATTCTAAAATTCCATGCCGACTCAAGAACAATTCCATTGTTCCAATAATTTGAACCATCGGAATAGATATGAACATCATTTATATCAACTGATATATTTGAGTGCTGTGAGTACTGTAAAGTGCCATATGTAACATGTATTGCTGTGCTGGCTTGTCCAGAAGTTTTGAATGCAAGACTCTTTATTGCTACTTGATAATCATTCGCCCAACCACTACCATCATTCATATCAAAGTAAATTGCATTTGCATTTGATGTTTGTTTGATAATAGATATGTTTGAACCTTCACCTTCCAAAGAAATATCACATTGTGGATTTGATGGAATGGTCAATGAACCGGTTATTACAAATGTACCATCCGGAAAATATACTGTTCCAAAGCCAGCAACTTTGACTGCGTTAATTGCAGTTTGTATTGCGGTCGTGTCATTAGTTGTTCCATCTCCAACGGCTCCATAATCTTTAACATTATATACATTATTTGATTTTGCATTTAATGCATATGACGCAGTTCCAATTAATGTTCCGTTATTTATGTATATTGAACCCGTAACAACAGCACTTCCGCTTATGTTCAATCTTGCACTTGATGCCGCGTTTCCAATGACAACGCTGCCAGATGTATTGATTATCATGGAAATGATGTTGCCAGCTTGTATTATCGTTGACATACCAGCTTGCCCACCGACAAACATACTCAGATTACCCACGCCAACTCTTCCAGTACCAAATCCATTTGTAAAATATCCAAACGCAGTTGAGTTATTGGTGTCTATGACTCTAAAATTAGCGTTACCGGTTGTAGATGTTATATCCAAAGGATATACAGAAGAACCGGTTATTACAATACTTCCGGTAGTCACAGTCAATGACCCTGTTACTATTGTATTTCCATTAACATCCAATACCGCATTTGATGTAGTTTTACCAAAACTTCCGCTACCAAAAACATTCAACGAACCGTTGTCTCGTACCAAAACTGCATTGCTAACAGTACCTGTATTGAACGTGAAACCATTTGGCGTAGTACCCGCAGTGGAACTGAAGTTTACTCTTGAATTTGCCAAGATTATGGACGCAGCCTGAGTAAAACCGCTGCCACTTATGAAATATATTCCGTCGGCAGCAGCGTCAAATTTTATATATGTTTTTGCTCGTATGGTTGCTGTTCCAGTGGTTCTCAACGAACCAGAAACGTTCAAGCTGCCAGTAACAAAATGTTCATCTAATATACTAGTGCCGATATTTGCCTGTGCTACAATGTTGATTTTTGAGCCAGTTATGGCACCAATATTTGCTCTACCAAAAGTTACATTATTTCCCGCTCCAAATTCTTCTCCACCACCATCTGACAGCTGATAACTGCTTGAAATTGTGCCGCTACTGTTCGAACCAGTCACAACAAGCTCCAACCAAACACTGCCAGATTTTATCCAATATTGACCACTATTATACGATTCCGCACCATCATCTCCGCGAACATCGTTTGATGATGTTACCGGTGGATTAAGTATCCATCTTTTTCTTGAAAGTTCATATCCAGCAATTGATGCAGAAACTTTTACGTTGGATAGTTGCCCACCATACATATCCAATCCTATTATATAACTCGAAGTTGAGAGTGAAACTGCATTCTCAAACATGGACATTTTTGTTGGAAGTGAAGTAGGCATAAGTTTTATATTATATAAATATCTCCAAGAAACACATATGCTCTGGAAATTATTTATAATATTACGAAGAAATTATACAAACAATGTGGCGTCAGTTATTTAACTGAGAATGTTCTCAGTATTTGAATATGTTTGATTATACCAATCTTTCAATACATATCATATTGTTGTTGTAACTACTACCAACTATCAATGTTATTCTCCAAGCAATGTTACTGGCCGTGGACATAAGCAACCAAGTATCAGTATATCCTCCCAGACCAAAACTATATGCCGCATTAATATATGTGGGCGTGGTTGTAATTGTTAATGGCGCATTGTCTGTTATTGATGTACCGCCTGGACCTCCCGTACTATATACACTACTGCCATAAACTGAATATGTTCCTGAAACAGTTGATACTTGCAAACTTCTATTTCCCGATGTTGATAATCTTACTTTCAAATTTCCTAATGTAACGTCTGTACCGGCATCAACAATGCCACTTGCTCTATTATTAATTAAAAAACCTACCCCCGCCGGTGCTGTTGATAGATCAATATATGCACCTCTTGAGCTACCGCCGCTTTCAAAAAATCTAATTCTATCAATGTATTGATCAATGACAACATTACTTCCAGATAAGGTACTATTTGGAGATTTAGCAAGTTGTATTTCTCCACCTTCATTACCACTTGCGTTTGATGATATTAAGTTTTGTCCGGTTACATTACCGCTGGCTGAAACAGCGCCGGTTAGAGTCATTGTGTCAAGTGCGTTGAGTGCGAAGGTTGCTCCTATTTCTTGTATGTCAATCCACGGATAACTTCCTGTAGTAGAAAAATCGGTATTACCGCCTATACCTGCTAAATTGGTCGCACCTGCTAATAATCTAAACGATGTCACGGTTGTTGCAGCTGTGGTAATAATTGCTTCAGCTGCGCCGCCAAATGCTCCGTATCCAACAGCATCGCTCGGACTGTACGATTCGGCAGACGAACCTATATATGTTAATGTAGTTTCATTATACCAACAGAACTGTGGTCTTACGTTCGCACCGCTAGTAGTGAAACCGGGAATCATTCCTTTTAATCTATAAGTTTTACCAGCGGCCAATGTAACTTGACCACTTCCTGTATTGACTGATATTGCTGATCCACCTGTATTTTCTATTACATTGCAAACAACAACCGATCCATTTGATAACCCAGTTTGTTGTGCAGACCTTGTGTATTTTGCATAGTTCGTGCTAACCGTACCAGTAGCAGTTGCTTGAACCGCTATGACGGGATTTATTTGTTGAATAATTGCTTTTGTTCCAATACCTGCTCTGACAGTTACTGTTCCCGCCGCCTCTACAATACGAACTTTTACAGTTTGGTTTGTAGTTGGGGTATAAATTAAAGTAGTAGATGTTGCATTAAATTCATTTGTATTTCTATTGATATTCTCACCTATACCAGCACCTATACCAGTTGTGACTAATCTAGTATTTGTTGTTGCATCTACCCAATCGTATATTTCATAACCATTTGCTGTATCACTAAAATTGCTGAAACTTAATTCTGCAAATAAACTGTATGTTTTACCTGCGGTTAATGTGAATACACCCGTTGATGTGTTAAGAGATATACCACTACTTACAGGTGCATAATTAAATATAATATCACTACCTGAACCTGCACCGGTTTGGTCGGAAGTTATTCTACCTGCGTTAATATAATCAGGATTTACTGTACCATAAGTTGTTGGTTGCCCAGCAACCGTTATGCTGTTTGCACTGACATTACCTATATTAGTAATGTTACCAGTCACTGATAAACTACCTGTAATTATTGTATCACCATATACATCAAGATTTGCGTTTGGCGTTGCTTTTCCAATTCCCACATTTGTTGCATTGTCAAATATTGAACCAGTAGTTAGTGTTGTTGCGCCAGTAAATCTTGCAACATAATTTGCTGTGCCGCCAGAAATGGTTCCCGCACCGCTGGTGCCACTTGAACCTGATGTGCCGCTGGTGCCACTTGAACCCGATGCACCGCTGGTGCCACTTGAACCTGATGTGCCGCTGGTGCCACTTGAACCTGATGTGCCACTTGCACCCGTTACACCGCTGGTGCCACTTGAACCTGATGCGCCAGTTGCACCGCTGGTGCCACTTGAGCCTGATGTGCCGCTGGTGCCACTTGAACCTGATGTGCCGCTGGTGCCACTTGAACCTGATGCGCCAGTTGCACCGCTGGTGCCACTTGAACCCGATGTGCCACTTGCACCCGTTACACCGCTGGTGCCACTTGAACCTGATGCGCCAGTTGCACCGCTTGTGCCACTTGAACCTGATGCGCCAGTTGCACCGCTTGTGCCACTTGAACCTGATGCGCCAGTTGCACCGCTTGTGCCACTTGAGCCTGTTGCACCGCTGGTGCCACTTGAACCTGATGTGCCACTTGCACCCGTTGTACCGCTAATGCCATCCGTGCCACTCGTGCCAGAAGAACCAGTAGCGCCACTTGTACCACTTGTACCTGTTTCTCCACTCGTTCCGCTTGTTCCGGAAGAACCGGATGTACCATTTATTCCGCTCGTGCCACTGGCACCGTTTGTACCACTCGTACCACTGGTACCATCGCTACCAGATTGACCAGATGAGCCAGTCGCTCCGCTCGTTCCGCTTGTGCCACTTATTCCTGTAGAACCAGAAGAGCCGCTCGTGCCATCAGTACCACTCGTGCCAGAAGAACCAGTCGCCCCGCTTACCCCACTCGTACCACTTGTACCACTGGTACCATCGCTACCAGATTGACCAGATGAGCCAGTCGCTCCACTCGTTCCGCTTGTGCCAGTTGTTCCACTGGTACCACTTTCTCCACTCGTACCACTTGTTCCCGACAAGCCGTTTGTTCCACTGGTGCCAGATTCTCCACTTGATCCGGACGTGCCATCTGTGCCAGAATTTCCACCTGTACCACTTGTACCATTTTGACCGCTCGTTCCGGAAGTTCCATCAGTACCATTTATGCCGCTAGTTCCTGAAAAATTTAGTGCATATGATGCTGTGATAGCATAACTTGATGAAGCATATGCAAAGCCGCTCACGGTCAAATCTCCGTTAATTTCGGCATTTCCATTTACAATCAAGCCATTTGAAGCTATAAATGCGTTTTGAATCATACAACCATCTTTATATATTTAAGTGTCCATGTTCCAGATAAAGGAGTGGCCAACAAGTGTATGCTACCACCCACATTATTTACAGATAATGATACTGGCACATATCCAATTTGACTTACTTCTGTTACATAAAAACTGGAAGACACATTGTTCCAACTTGACATAACTTCATTAACTTTGATGTCAGATCCATTAGAAATAGAAACCAACCATCTTGCTGCATTTCCATCACCAATCAATTGAGAATCTATATCAGCAGAACCAGAAATTGTTACAGAGTTTGCGGTGAATGATCCAGTAGCTCCACCATCTCCTCCACCAACAATATTCAATACTTCCAATGTACTGTTTTGATTTATAATATTATAAGTTATGGTTGGTGATATCACAGCCGGAATTGTATTACCATCATTAATAGAAACAGCTGCACCGACGGCTCTTTCGGCTGTTCCATTCATAATCTTTTCATGAACATCAAATACAACTTTTCTTGGTGTAAATGCTTTTTGTGTAGTAGATTTATAATTCTCAAATTTTTCCGGAAGTAGATATGCATTGCATATTAAACCAAAAGTAGCTTTGACAATTCTGTCTTGACCAGCATCATTTGTTGTTTCAAAATTATAATCGCTGATGCTTGTTCTGAATTTAAATCTATTTTTATCTCCCCAGTAATCTTCAGTAGCAAAATTTATTGCTTCTATGACTGAGTTGCATTGTTCAACCAATTCTGTCCAGATGATAAATTCGTAATTTATTATCACATGATCTGGCATTGCCACACTATAAATTTCTTTTCGTGGCGCAAATCCGTTCATTACTGAAAATTTGTCATATTTATTTTTTTCGCTGAACTTTCTCATCACTGGATATTGAAGATAGCGATTTAATGTTATCAAATTGTCGTTTCTTTGCACAGTGCTGCGACGAAATGCAATAGCAGGAGTTTGTACTTTTCCATTTTTGTCGCGAAGTGAGCCATCTTTGCGAATAGCTTTCCAGCGTTCCGGAGAAGCATAATTTATAGGAACTTTTATCTGTCTGCCAGAATCTACTATCGTTGGACTTATAACATTGTCCATATGACCAAGTATGGCCGCATCAATATCTATGAGTTTGATGGCAAAATCTTTTCTATCATCAGTGTCTCTTCGAATATTATGTTCTCTGCCACGATTTGCTTCTGGACCAAATATAGGTGGTCCGGAAATTGATGAAACTTCCTGTTTCTTGTCCGACATTTCTGGACCAGAACTTACTTTGTTCGGTGGTCTATTTAGTATCGGTTTAACTGTTGGTCCACGCCATGCCATAAATATTAATTATTTCTCTCCATTATATTGAGTGATGTATATTTTGTGTAGTGAGTATTGCAAATAATGCTATGACTCTTTTCAGCCTGACCGCCAAGTAGTTGTTCTTGTATTACATTATCAATTTCATAATATCTATCATTCCAAGATACTACGTCGCCAATTTCTGGATAAAATTCCAATTGACGCAGCATTTTTTCACGCATTTTGAATATATGATCTTGATTACGACTTGGTCCAAAGTCGTCCATCTCAGCAGTCATTTCGGATCTTTCTATAAGTGCGGATATTTGAATAGCTGGAAAATACCATTTACCAGTTTCTGCGGCAGTTTCACCATATATATTTGTTTTTGTTTCATTTGGCGCAATTTTAAATATCTGAATTAGATTTTCAATAATATCGCCCATGAGTTCACCGTTGAACTGTGCAATCAAGTTTAAATCTCTTTGTGAGAAATATCTACCTCTTAATCCCATATAAGACCCTTCATTTGTTCTGTTGTAATAGGCTCATCTTCTCGGATGCGAATTATTTTGATTCCTTTTTTAAGTGCCATTTCATTCTTCAACTTATCAACCACAATACTTCTTTTTTGAAATGGATATTTACACGCCGCTTCATTCTTTGGATGCCAAAAAGATCCATCAAATTCAAATAAAATATTTTCATCTGGTAAATAAGCATCATAAAATCTACCACCCATTGGATATTGAGGAACATAATAAACTCCAATTTCTTTGAGCATAGCGTAATATTTTATTTCAAGAGATGTGAAATTTGAACTTGGCTTTAATGTTTTTTTTATACCAACATGCTTGAGATGTCTTCGTTCATTTTTAGAAAATATCTGATCTAATATAGAAAAAGGTTTCATTTTTTAACCAATATAAATTCCCATTGGAACGCGCGTAAGTGTTTCTTGAATTTGTCGAGACTCTTCTGCACGCAATTCCATTTGAGCTTTGCGACCTGTTGCTTCCAAATTCTCTCTCAACTGTGTAATCAAATCTGTTTTTTCAGCAGATGCTTCTTGTCTCAATTCGGCACCATCCAATGTAACTTCTGCACCAGGTATTGGAATGGTTGAATATTTTTGACGAACACTTCCCAGCAGTTCTTTGCACAATGCTAAAAAGTATTTACGAATCCATTGCTTGCCAACACTGTTGATGCCACTGTATGGAATATTATTATACGGAACATTACTATAATCACCAATAGTATTTGAGCCAATATACGATCCACTTGAATTGTAAAATGAACCGGAGTTATAAATGCCCTGACTATCTCTGTCTTTAACAAGCAGATATTCAAAATACATCTTAAAATCATATGTAGGAATTGGAAATATTTTAACTTTATTATTTACAAGTTCAAATCCATATCCGGATTTACGTACCAAGTCATTGAATTCAATTGCTTGCATGCGCAGCAAGTCTTCAAAGATTGGAGTCATCAAGAATTGAGTAGCGGGAGAATAACCAGCAAATCCCATTTCATTAAGAACATTACTATAGCTCATGCCTGTCATGCTGAATGGATCATATATACGAGCAGCCGCCGGAGGAGCATTGTGAAAAATTCTGCGAATTTCAATTCTATCAAAACTTTCACTCACATCTCCCCACAATGCTTGCAGGTCATATGATTGTTGTCCTTGTTGCACATGAACATAACCTTTTTTCCAATCAACATTTCCACCCACACCAAATTCTGTACCATAACCTTGTGTCAATTTTATGAGTTGTGGCAATCCGCTTCCAGCCACATTTGTTTGAGTAAGATTTACATTTGCATTACTACCCTGTAATACACCAATATTATTACGAATATTAAATTGATTTACTTGTGCGCCATATTCATTCACAGCTTCTTCAAAACATGCATAAAAATTTACATCTATCATTTCAATATCAACAATAGGATAGCCCAAACGAGTTGCTGCCCATTTTGCAGCATTTGGTGCTTCTATTTTGAACTGCAAGTCGGTTTCATAAAAACCAAATGGAGTGCTGCCGGTTGTGATTAAGGAACCAGAACCGGGCCAGCGGTTTCTATCTTGGTCAATATTGTAATTAATCGATGTATCTGCCATATTATATAAATATGTAGATGCTGTGTGTTTGTGCCGCAATATTTATTATAGAAGGATAATAACCGGCTGGCTTATATTTATAATATATGAGTATAATAAAGCTGAGAGATTTGTTGCATGAAATTCAATTAAAAGAAGCCATGGCAGACCAACCGCCTCCAGTAACGTTTGTTATGCCACCCGCACAACATGCATATGCACAGCCAGCAGGGGATGGTGCAGGAAAGCCATATACTCAGCATAATATTGATTTTAGCGATACTGGAGACACAGGCAACTTAAATACTCGCGCTGTGAATATAATCAAGCAATTTGAAAACAACATCAACAATCCAAAAGGTGGATATAATAAAGTCAAGAAATTGTGGTTTCCACATAAAAGTGTTGAAGGTGGCAGTGACACAATTGCTTATGGTCACAAAATTCAACCAAATGAAGATTTTAGCAAGGGAATAACTGACGATGATGCATTGAAATTACTTGAAAAAGACGCTAATAAAAAGATTGATGTTGCTAAAAAACATATAGAAAAATTTGATAGTTTGCCATTGACCGTGAGAATTGCAACAATCAATGCATTATATCGCGGTGATATAGGACCAAAAACAATAAAGTTGTTGAACCAAAACAAGTTTGCTGATGCTGCAAAGGAATATTTAAACCACGGAGAATATCGCAGCACAAACAATCGTGGTGTAAAAAAACGTATGGACTGGAACGCTGCTGTATTTAAAGCAGCTGGTTAAATTATTTCTTTGTTAAGCTAGACCAATCTTTTTGATCTGCTTTTGACTTTTCCAATTCATTTTGTTGTTTTTCTGATAATTTTGGATTGAAATTTATTCCAGTCTTGACTTCTATCTCTGATATGGATACAATATATTTATGAAGGTCTTCAACGGGTAGTGGAGCATTGGGAAACATAAATGCAATAGCTTTATTTGACTTTGCATCTACAATAACTTTCCACATATAATCTGGAATACCAACTTTGTTATTACCAATTTCTTTATATCCTTTGTTATAAAATGTGCCAGTTATAACATACACATCTTTGCCTTCAATTACCCAGTTTCTGACAGCAGTTTCCAATTGTTTCCAAATTCCTCTATTATGATTTGGAACTTGAGGAACCATATTAGAAAGAAAAAAACTTTCACTCATAACATCATCATTTTGAGTATTGTCTCCAGCAGGCACAAGATGGCCGCGATCAAATGGTTGACCGGAATAATCACTTAATAATGATTGATGTTGCTTTGCTATTTCTGGATCTGGTCTAAAATCATCTTTACGTTTTGATTTTCCATTAATCTTTTCAAGTGTTGGATGTTCTACAACATACTCAGCTGTTTTGGTATCATAGCGATAATGTATAGCATAATTCTTTTTGATTATATACTGAGTATCTTTTACAATTTTGCTGATTGGCGCACCATTCACAACAAATTGAGATGCCTTGTCATCAATTGGATTGGCAACCAAAACAGTAACCAATGTTAACAAACACAATGAATAGTAATATATTTTCTTCATAAGCATGGTACAATATATATTATATATACGGTTACTTTTTCAACTTGTTTCTGTGATACTTTACTGCCGCAGTTGATATTGTATATTTATCAGCAATCTGTTTACTGGATATTTCTTGATTAGATATATCAAGTAAAAATTCTTCTTTTCTACCTTTTAGTGCATTTCTTCCACGACTTACACTAGAACCTCTGGTAGATTCAACCACACGTGATTTTCCTTTTAGCCCATTATCGTGTTTATAATTGATTTTACGAGATGATAGCATTTTACGACGTTCTTGATATTTTTGAGTACCAAATTCTTGACCATTTCGTTCTACAAACCATTCAAGAGAAAAACGACCCTTTGCTTTGTTTTTCATTCCATTTTTTGTAGAATCATTGTGAGTTCTGCCAAACATTCCATTCTTATCACCCGCGTTCAATATACGCATCTTTTCTCGTATAGCTTCTTTGTTTGGATTGAGAGTAAAAGTATCACCCCCCGAAGCCTTCGTTTCTATATTATATCCAATTGCCAAATATGGTTTCAACAAATCCAAGTAATATTGTTCTCGTTCAAAACAAATTTTTTGGTCATTGGCACATTCTTCTATTATCTCAAATGTAAATTTGTCAGAGCCATATTTATTCCATGCCCGCTGCAATATCGGGTTTCGATGTGTGTTATTTATCAACATTGATTTGTGAGCATTTAATCTGCGTGATATATCAATAGAAGATCCGATGTAGAATTTGCCATTTATGATGTTTGTTATTTTATATATGCCTGATTTATCCATAGAATTATATCTATATATATCAATCATAAATCTCAAACATCAAAATATTTTGACAAAAAAGGGGCCACTCGAAAGAGTGGCCCCTCTGATAGCATTGATTTTCAGTCTAAAGATTAGACTTCGTTTAAGTTGCCAATGATGATCTTGCCGTAGAACTCAGGTCTTATCATCTTCTTGGCATAACGTGTCATTACGCCACGACGTGGTGTAAAGTTCACTGGGTCATACACCAACGGTGTTTGAATCAGTGGGATGTATGGAGCGTACACAGCGCCGGTTTCTAGGAAGTTTGTTCCACGGAAACCTACCAACATAACATTGTCTGTCATGTATGGGTTCTTGTATACTGTCCAACGGTTGCTCAGAGCGCCAACTTTGGCCACACCCATTGCGAACTTGGCTTGGTCGCCGTCCGTGTTGGTGCTGAAGCCTGGAATGGATTCAATGATTGTAGCAACGTCTGGGGAGCAAACTAGGAAGTTTGCACCACCGCGCAGTGTCAATTGGTGAATCTTGTTCGAGACCTTTTGGATCTTGTTGCCCAAGGTTTGGAACCATGTGCTCTTGACATATGCAGTGCGGTTAGCAGCTGTGTCCTTGAACAGACGGGTTGTCACGTCATATTCAGATCCAATGCGTGCAGACCAGAAGTCGGTTGTGGTCGCCGGAGCATTGGTGATCAACATGTCAAGGATTTCTAGGTCGATTTCCATTGAAACGTATTCCGATAGAAGAGCCGTCAATTCGGCTTCAGCATCGATGCTGTGGTATGCATTCAAGTCTTGGGCCAATTCTGGTGTCCAGACGGCTTTCAGCTTGCGGGTCTTAGCTACAATAGCTTCGCTCTTCAGTTCCAAGTTAACTTCTGGAATTCCGATGTCGTCCGCAACACCCGTGGTGTTTGGCAATCCGTCACCTTTATCTTCGAAGTCGCCACGACTTGCGTCGCCCGGTTGTTTGTGATATCCAACCAGAGAGTTTCCACTGATGGCTGATCCAGAAACGTAAAAGATTACGCTTGTACCAGAAACTCGTGTAAACGCAGGATAGAAATCGACGATGCCCGAACCAGAAACGGTAAACGCACGAGCGCCATTGGCGTCGAAGTTTGTTCCACTCAACGATACAGTAACGGATTGGATTCCGCCGTTTGACAATGAAGCACTCAGTTCTTCAGTGAAGTTGATGTTTTCCCAAGTTGGAGCATTTGCTGTGCTAAGAGAACCTGTGACCATAGCTGGTGTTGCGAGAACATCATTGATGGTGTAACCGAAACGACCTTGGCCATATAGACCGTTGGTTGCGCTGTCGGTAGAACCCAATTTAGTACCTGTTCCACCGAACAAAGAATTGTCCTTGAAACTTGGCTTGCCAGATTGGCCAGAACCATACTTGAAGTCCAGATAGAACACCAGACCAGAAGGAAGATTCATTGGTTGAACCGACACGAATTCCTTCGCGGCGATTTCTGCGAAAACACGGCGAACTAGTGGGAGAGCAACGCCAGCCCATTGTTCGGAGTTCGATGAAGTACCCGTGCGGGTTGCTTCGTCGATCAGTTGTTTTGCTTGATTTTCCAGAAGGATGGACATGTGTGACTTTTCCATGTCGCTCTTGATGCCTTCTAGAAGTCCGGTCTTTTCCCACTTGGAGACAAGACCGCGAGTTTCGGTCATGAGCTTAACCATTGGATTGGTTGTCTCAGTTAGTAATGATTTAATTGACATAATATTATCCTGTAATTTTTGTTGTTGATTTTTTAACTGCGAATACCCGCCAACTTCTTAAAGCGGTTGGCCATTTCGGCACCTTCTGTAAGAACTATTGGTTTTGTAGGCTTTGTTGATGCAATTGGTTTGCTGGCAAGTCCTTCGGTGATGGTTTTGACTGTACCAGACATTTGCTTCTTTACAGGAGCAGCTTGTACGGTCTTTTTTCCACCGAAATTAAATGATTCGGCCAGTGTAGCATAAACAAGCTTTGCTTCACGAATTGATTTCGTGAGATCAAAGCTTTCGATTACTTTCATTTTCTGCGCATTGTTTAGGCTAGTCTGTTTGAACAATTTGTTCGTGTAGAGAAGCTTTGCATTGAGCAGATTCACTTCATTGATCTGGGTCCGTAGATATTCGACTGCGCTACGGTATTCTGCTAGTTCCTTTTTCAACGAAATATTTTCTTTGACGGTTTCTTTTTCTTCATCGTCGTCTTTTGATTTACCAGCTTTCTTAGCTTGGTAATCGGCCAGACCTTTTGGAAGTTTGCCTTCTTCGATTTCTTCGTCATCGTCATCGTCGTCCGTTTCGGATAGAAGTTCGTTTAGGTCAATTTCTTCTTCGGCCCCCGTTTCGTGGGCTTCTGTGGTTTCTACACCGTGCATTTCTTGCATGTCATTATCGTTATTTAAGCCGTCTTCCAATTCCTTTAGGATTTCATCTAAAGAAGCTTCATCAACTTCTTCGTTTTCCTTCAAGGCTGCTGTGTCATTGTCATATCCACCTTTGGATACTTCATTTCCTTGACCTTGTGGGTCATCAGTCTTGTGACCAGTTGTGGTCTTGGTGTAGTCTGAAGACGCTTTTGCGTTTTTCTTGGTAGCTGATAAAGAACCCTTGGTTCCGCCGATTGCGGTTCCAACCGACTTTACCATATTTTTACCCGGATCTTCGGTATTGTGACCCTTGGTGGTCTTCTTGTAATCACCAGAAGCCTTTTCGCCTTCAGCCATATATCCAGCGTCTTCGCCAATTTCGCCTTCCAGTTCGGACAATTCAGCTTCGTCACCAACAGGTGTGGACGACATCTCAGCCGATGGTTCTTCAACTGGAGCACCCATAGCTGCGTCTTGAGCAGCATCGGCGTGACCTTCTGGTGCGCCGCCCGCTGCCATAGCCATATCTTGCGCGGCATCGGCGTGAACTTCTTCGCCACCCATATCGTCGGTTGGCAATGGAGCTTCCGGTGCTGGGGCTTGTGTGGTTTCGGGAGCTTCTTCGTCCCCTTCAATTTCTTGCTTTAGCTTTTCAGCCAGCATGCTTTGTATTTTTGGTGTGAATGCTTCTTCCAATGCAGCTTTGGCATTGGCTAGGGCAGTAGCACGCACCGCTTTTGCGTCTGCGATAGCTTGTTTTAATAGATCTGACATAATAGTTTTTATCTTTTTGGTTGATGAAACTATTAGAGTTTCAAGATGGTTGTTATTATCTTCGCATCAAAGAATGACGCATTTTATAATAAATAAATATATAGATATGTACGAAAAATATAAATTATTTACTTATTTTATAATTTATTCAGCCTTTTTAATTTTGGAAATTGCAGGTGCAAGTCCCTCATTGAGATCATTAATCTCAAAATAACGACCCAGTAAATGCCCAGCATCTTCATACAAAGACTCCATGCGCTGCTGCATAACATGTGCATCTTTGGCCAACTTATTAAATTCATCTGAAACTTTGCGAAGTTGTTTCATATTTTCAGAAACAGTTCGTTTATCAAACCAGTCCTCGGTTTCGGTCATAGTAAATTTTTCAGCAGATTCTGTAATTTTTGCCAGAGTGTGCGCAATTTCCATTAAATTATATTCGCGGCGAAGTTGACCACCATATTCATTATATCGACCAATAGCCTCAAGTGCGACTTTCTTCTCTTCATTACTCCATTCGGTTTCTTGATGAACACTATTTGATTGCTCGTCAACAATTCTTTCAATTAAATATTTGAGTTTGAGTGTATTCATAATTATATATTATTCAGGAACTTCTTCTGTATTTTCGGGAGTTTCTTCAGCCAATAATTCCATCTTTTCAATTAGTTCTGGCATGCCATCAACTGTCATATGAAGCGCAGAGTCTGCTTTGAATGCATCAACATCTTTTTTTGTTTTGATATTGAGCCCCGCCATCATCTCTGGAACAAGAGCATCAAGAGTATTTTTCATAACCGCCGGTGCTACAAGTTTGTTTAATAAAAATGTTATTCCACCTTGAGATGCAAGTCTTATATATCCATGTTTTTTAAGCTCTTTTTCAGCGGCGGAAGTTTCGGCTTTTGATTTTTCAAGTTCGGCCTTTGCCTTTGTTGCGTCCTGCTTTGCTTTTTCAACATCTTCTGGGGAAGTATCGTCAACTGGCTTCTCGGATGGTTCTGCAACAGGATTTGGTTTTTTTTCAATTCCACCGGACTTTTTGTTCAATGGTGGTAGAGATTTTTTGGAATCTTGGTCGCCAGCCGGTGCTTCATCTTTGCCTCCCAGTGGTGGTAATCCGCCAGCATCTTCTTTACCAGCATCATCCTCTGGATTCTTTTTTTCATCTGCTTCTTTTACACGATAGCTTTCAGGATTCATTTTCTTGTCATATTCTTTCCAAGACACATCAGACTTTTCAAATTGTCTTGAATGATATGGATCATTTTCCCATTCATATCTGTCTTCTGGTTGTTGTGATGGTTTTTTTTCATCACTTTCTTTTTTCAAAGTTTTCTTTGCAACTTTTTTATTTTTCTTGGCTTCTTCAAGAATATTCCAGTCAACACCTGTTATACGACCTTGAGTAGCTTTTTGAGATATACCAGAGATAAGTTGTTTTAGAAATGGATTTGTGATTTTGTTGCTCATATTGTTATAAATATATATGCGGTGGTATAAAAATTAGTTATTTGGTTGCCAATAACGACCTTTACCAAGTATTCTTTCAGCCGCAGAAACTGCACTAGTATAGTCTCTACCAATTTTATGTTTGATTCCCCATTTGCCACTCTTGAATTGAGTCAAACCATATTGTGTAGCAATTGATTCTTTACCAGACGGAACATTGAAAAATGTAATACCAGCCATCTTTGGTTTGTTGGAGTATTGCCCTCTTTCTTCTTTGTCTTCTTTGTCATATGCAGAACTGCCAAGTTTTTCTTCTTCACCTTCTTGCATATACAATTGATCGTCTTGAATTTTTTCATGAACCAATTCATTATTTTGAGCATCCAACTCTTCAATTTCTTTATCGCTGAGTGGTGTACCGTCCATATAATTTGCAGCAGAGATATAAGCATCAGAAAAATCTGGATAATCTCTACGATCAACTCCGTCAATTTCAATTGATTTTTCATCAACTTCTTTGCCATTTAGCATAAGAGGTGTTGATTTATTTTCTTTGATCATCTTCTTTGCGATGTTGGAAAGATTGCGACCCTCATACATGTCATCGCCATCTCCATATTTTTTTTCCAAAACATCAACTACTTTATAGAACAAATTTTCTTGTTTTTTATTTCCCATTGAATTCCAAAATGCTTGAAGCTTTTTGTTTTTTGGATCGTTTATGACAAATTCCTCGAAATCATCATAAGATATGTTTTCTGGAGAATCTACATCAACATAGTTCATCCAATCTTCTGCTTTTTTTGCAAGAGATTTTATCAACTTGGCTTCATTACCACCAGCAGGAGCCTTGGTTGGAGTTGTTGTTTTTGATGAAAGTTTGTAATTTACTGGAGTTGGTTGGTCGTCACCATAATAATCTGGGTCTGCTTTCAGTGCTTTATTATACAAATATGTTGACACCATATCATGTATTTCGTTCTTCTGCTTGCTGCTCAATTTGTTCCAAAAATTTAGAATCTTCTTGTTGTTGGAATCTTCAATTGCAGATTCTAGCCCAGAAATATCAATGTCGTGTGCAGCATCAAGACCAATCATATCTTGGTACTTGGTGGCTTCTATAGCAAGATATTGCACAATTTTCTTGATTTCTGTTTCGTTTGGTATTGTTGCTTCGTTCATAATTTTTTAACGGGTTTCTGATAATATATCACGAATGATATTTTCAATTTTTAAATATTTGTTGATGTCTTTGCGATCTTGATTGCCACCAATCAATTGTTTTTCACGATTTATGCCTTCGGCAAGATTCATATAAGCACCACGTGTGCTTGGTGAAGATACAAGGTCAAAACACAATAGTTCAAAGTCATCTTGTACTTCAACAGTATTTTCATTCACATTGCGAACACTTCCCAAACCGCGACTGCTAATACCAATGCGAATATTGTTTTTAATCAAATCTCTTGCAATATTACCACTTGGTGTGGTTAGAATTTCAATAGTACCAACCACAGTATCACCTTCCCAGTGACATTCTGTAACATTGTGACATACATTCTTTAGATTGATGATACTGGATTCTGGATGATCAAGTTCACCCAAAGCACGACGTTCTTTGATGATTTGTTGATATTTTTCAACTTCACGCTCCAATACTTCGCGTGGATATACACGACCATTGTGATTCTTTTCACCGGCTTTTTGTAATGGACCTTTGAGAACCAATGGACCACCAGTATTTGCTTTTGCTTCTGTAAGCATCTGCGGAGTGATGTCAAATGGAATAAAATCTACTAATAGTTGTTTGCTCATGTGTATTATCCTTGTGGAAGAATGTTTTTTGCGGTTTGTACCGGTTGATTGCTTGGCTGCATTGGAATAACGCCACCAACATTCTTCAGTGCAGACTGTTGCGCCCCCGCAGAGGTCTGCGATGTTGCCGGATTTACTTTAATTTGTGAATCATCTAGATAATATTCAGACTCGCCAGCATTGCCTTCTTTTCCGACAAATACTACATAGTACTTATCTTTCATATAACGAGTCTCGACGTTGGTGACTGTGATAGTATATTCTTTCTCAATTTGACCAATACTGCCTTTGGAGGCTTTTACGGTAGCTATTTTTTTTAGAAATTGTTTCTTGAGTTGTTCGGTAAACTTCTTGATAGTGACATCTTCTTGCTTTTCTAATTCAAGTTTGAAGTTTCTGAACGATTGAGAAATATCAACAATATTTCCACTTTGAGCCGGTGGTGGTTGAACGGCAGTTGGTGTTCGTCCAAGTGACATACCACCAGCATCGGACGTTTTGTTCCCCCAGCTGTCCTCTTTCAAAATCTTTTTAGCAATGTCTGTTAGATTCATAAATTTTATTTTTTTCCCATTCTGTTGATTCTTTTGGCAATTTCTTTCAATCGACCATGAATTTCTTTCATGTCTGGTTGAGTACGTGCCCACAAACTTGTGGCTGGAACATCTGCTTCGGTCTTGAGACGTTCACAGATGTTTAATAGATATTCAACTTCACCAAGCATTTTTTTTGCTTGATTGATACCATACGAAATTTTAGCATGATTTTTCATCATGTCACTATCTTTAAAATTACGATAGCGGCTGCGACCTTCCATAATACCAATATCACGACGCAATGTTAGTGTTTCACCTTCGCCAACTGTTGTATTATCTGTGTCTTCTTTGCCTACAACTTTGCCACCTGGCATACTACGTTCTGCTGATTTCTTTTTGCTTTTATGACCACGAAATGCTGCTGGTGTTTGATAACCAGCAACAGCACCCGTTGATGTCATTTCTTCAATGACTTCTTCAACTAATTCACGGATGATTTGCTTGGTGTCGTTCATTTTTTATTTTCCAATATATGCAGTATATGCATGATCTGATGGAGCATTGTTTACAATATACCAAGCCGATATGTCTGTAACGCTGTCGATTCCCATATCTCTAACATCTTGTCCTTGCATCACTGTTGCTTTTGTCCAATTATTTGACAGAGATATATCGCATCCACCATCTTTGACAAGTTTATACGGCTTTAAACTATACAACTCTTTAGAATCAACAAAATAGATGTATTTTCCAACAACCTTTTGTGGCTGTGTGGATTCATAATCATTTATTGTTTCTCTGATTAGTTGTTTTAGTTGTGATTTTGTCATATTACTTTAGGTTTTTTAGTTCTTTTACAAGTTCATAACTCAACATGAGAGCCATGATTTGATTTTCTTTGACCAATGTACCCTTGGATATCTTGTCCAATTGATTCAATGTTTCATCCAATTTGATGCGAACAACATCATTGTTCACATATGATTTGAGTTCATTGATTTCTTTGCGAACCAAAGGAACTTCATTGTTGATATATTGACGCAACGAGTTTGTGTTGCTGATATTATTGATATATTCGCGAATAAGAATTTTTTGCTTTTCATCCAATCCTTTATATTTTTCATTGAATGAATCAACAAGCAATTTATAAGCAAGCAAACGAACATCTTCATTTTGTTGCTGATATACTTTGACCAAATCTTTCTTTTCATCTTCACTAACCAAACGAGTTGGTGTTTTTGGTGCGGCAATGCTTTCTACAATACATGTGCGTGCTTTAAAAATTTCACGAGGATCACAATCAACCGAATTTACACTTTCTTCAAATACTTTATAAATACTAGCAAGCAATTTATAGTTTGAAATACTACCTTTGAGAAAATCATCCAATGGATAGTTTTCACGAATTTCTTTTATCAAATTATACTTTTGTAAATTTAATGCGCGTTCATCCAATTTTTTGCGAGTGCGAATAATTTGTTCAAGCAATCTATCAGCGGAAGTTTGATCCTTGGTCTTATCTTCCATGATTATGCGATATAATCTATTTTCTCTACCAAGTTCAGTAGATTCTGAAAAATAATCACGCAATATTGCGTTGGCTTTTGAATCCCCCTGACCGTTAAGAATGTCGGCGGTTACTTGACGCACCAACAGTTCAAATAGTATTCCGGCATTCTTATACTTAGAGTGTTTCAGCTTCTTCATACGGTTTTATTATTTATAAATATGTGTGTGGGTAATAAAAACTCATATTTTAGAGTGGTTTATCATCATCAATTATATTAGACTCATCCATAATAGATTTTTTTTCGGTTATTATTTTCTTGTTTTTATTATTATACTTGTCCATCAATGACTTTTTTATACGTTTCAAATCTTCGTCCATGCTCAAAGCGCCTCCTCTATATATATGAGTCGTTCTGCGATCAGATTTAGACTTTTCTTTGTTTTGTCCGTTGCCAAGAATATCTTCGCCGCGTGTTTTTGTGAATGTGTCACTATATTCTTCTTTTTTTCCGTCCTGACTTGGACGAATTCCGAGTTCGCGCTCTTTGCGAGTTTCTTCGTCCAGAACTGGTTCATCTGCGTTCTTTTCTTCTTCCAAAGGTGGCAAACCACCGGCTTCTTCACCACCAGCGTTTTCGCCGCCAGAGTCTCCACCTCCACCACCAGAGTCTTCACCACCGCCGAGGTCTGGAAGTTCACCACCCCCACCGCCCATATCTCCACCGTCACCCCCACCACCTTCTTCACTTGAGGCAAATGCTGGATCACTTCCTTCTTCCTCAATTTGTTTAAATCTCCAAATATCTTTTTTATCCTGCACAACATCTTTTTTGATATATTCAATCTCATCCTCAGACAGTTTGAATACATTTTCATATATCCAATTTCTACTAAACATGGTACTTTCCATCATGTCCGTGGACAGATTAATTTTATTTTTCCAAATCTCCAACTTTTCTTGTTCAAAAATTGTGGATGGATTACTTAGTTCTAGTTCAAAATCAACAAGCGATGAATCTTGATATCCTTGTACATACAAATGTACAATGGCAATTTTAGTAAGTTCTGAAACTAAAATGCGCTGTATACGACCAATGGTGCGTGAGAATCGAACATCTTCAGCAGCCAACGTGGCTTTGCCAGATAATCCTTCTTCATATCCCAGAAACGCCTTTGGAATCTTTAGCGCCGCCATCATTTTATTACGAACATATTCCAAGTCATCTATACCAGTAAATTCCATACCTGGCAATGTATCGATTTTTGTTCCACTGTCGCTGCCACGAACCGGTAGATAAAAATCTTCAACCATGTTGTTTAAATTGAAACGAAGATTATAATCTCCAGTTCTCTCGTCAATATACGGCATCTTTTTTACCTGTCCCATTATTTTTTGCATCGTGGCATCAATATCCGCCGGTGGAATATTACCTACGTCTATGGAAAAAATACGCTTTTCTGGCGCACGCATGATACGATGAATCAACATGGCATCTTCCATGAGGCTCAATTGCTTCCACACACGACGTGCTGGCTCAATCATACTCTTACCATATGGTAAGAAATTACTATCGCTCAATAATCTAAAATGAGCAATTTCAAAGTTTTCATATTCCATACCACCACCCATACCATCATGTTGATATTTGACATAGTTTAGATTTTTTGGATCGCTACCTTCAATGCGAGTCAATTCATATGGACTGATTGGATGTACAAGAAATACACCATATTCTGGTGATATTTCCAACCTCAAGAAAAAATCTCCATACTTACACATGTTTCTTGTCCAACTCCACATGTTGAATTCAACATTCAAAATATCATAAAACAAATTTTCTAAAATCTTTTTAATATTTTCATTATTAGATTTAATGGTGAGAACTTTGCCATATTCTGACGGGACGAGGCACTCATCTGAGTAAATGTCCAATGCAGAGGCAATGATTGGGTCCATGTCCATAACATCATAATCTCTGAACAGTTCCAAACGACTTGCTTGATATGCCATAGACATATCGCGATTATGCAAATTGTATGTACTGCTTCTTAATCTATTAAAACGATCACGCAAACTATTCCTATCCGTTGCATACTGAATTTCATCGGTATCTATTATCTTAAGCTTCTTGCCACCCACATTACGAACGATAACGTCCGTGCTGAACATTTTCTTCAGTCTACCAAATAAATCTTTTGTGTTTGCCATAGTCTATATATATGAGAGCATAAAGTATAAATATAAAGCCATTATATTTTATAAAAATATATTAATGCAATAACCATGTGAGATCTTCTGCCTTTGAACCATGAATACTGGGTCCGCCAATATGCATTTGCCACGGATTGTTGTATACTCCAAATGGATTGACACTTTTTCCTGCATTTATAAGCTTTATGTTATTGTATGCCTGTTGCGCTTGGCTGGTGCCTATTCGATCAACAATTGCCATGGTTGCGGCATTTGATTCTTTTCTGAGACGCAATGCAACATCTCTGATCCACAATCCAATTCCAATTGCCATTACAAGATCGTCATTATATCCGTCCATTGCTTCGGCTTTTGCGGAAACAGCACCAGACTTCCATATAAAGACCTGAAGTTCCTCAATAAGACGCTTGCTGTGTACGATAACTTCTTTATTTCTAAAATAACTTTCCAACTTTGATATAACAAGTGGTCTGGTTTTATTTGATGTCGTAAATCCGGGAGTCATTTTTTTCTCCAACGCGTTTATTTTGTTGGTCATTTGCGTTTCTACATCGACATATTGCAAATCTGAAGAACTATAAAATAAGTTTGGATAATTATTATCTAACACTTCTTGTATCACAGCCCATCCAACATTGGCATTTTCTATAACAAGTAGCGCGTTGTTGTACTCGGTTGCCATCGTCATCAATGCTCTGGCATATTCCTTTGTTGGAATTTTTCCTTTATATTCTGCAACTTGTTCCATTGTTTCTATATCAAATATCTGGGCGGCACTAAAGTCCGATGCATCTCCACGAGCAACGTCCGCACTAACCATATATGATTTACCGGCAACTGGATACTTGAATATCCAATAACCTTTGTCGATTCCACGCTTTTCTATTGGATCAATCGCGTGATTTTTTTCATACCATTGAAGTAGTGAAATATCAATAACGGTATTACCTGATGTGCTAAATTCACAATCGCATTCTTGTGCTGCACCTTTTTCTCCAGACAACTTTGTTTGATCGTCACGCCATTTTTGGTTGCGTTCTGGATGATGATGCCAAGGCAAACTGATACGATTCATGTTGTTTAGTCCAGATTCGCTTTCTGTCCACATTTTGTGAAACCAATTACCTACGCCATTTGGTGTAGATAGCACAACCGCTTTACCACCAGTAGCCAAAGTGTATTGAGAAGACAACCATATTTCGTCAATATTGTCGATGAACGCGGCTTCGTCGATTATCAACAAAGATGCGGCACCCGAACGACCCGCTGTACCTGCCGATGAAATAGCAACAATCTTTGAACCGTTGGATAGTTTCAATGATAGTCGATTGTCTTCCGATTCTTTCAGTTTCAACCAACTTGGTAGATTGTCATTGGCAAAACGAACCTTGGTTACAATTGCTTTGGATGTTTCTTGCGTGATACTCAAACAAATGATTTCTTTGTTTTCATGAAACGTCATGAGCCACAATGAATACGCAGCAACCAGTGTAGTAATACCCATCTGACGACTCTTGAGAATAATGTTTTGGTCATACTTGATCAAGTCGGCCAAAGTTTTGTCTTGAAATGGATAAGTAAGAAATGATAGTGTACCGCGAATAGGATGTTGAATTTTCACATACTTCTTCATGAAGTATATCGGATCTTTCAAACACTTGACATATTCTATCTTGATTATGTCCTTTAAATTTTGAGTGCTAGACTCAGACATAACCCATCTCCGTGTAATATTTATATAATGGATCTGAGTATCTTATATATACTACATTTGGTATATTTTGATTTACGTACTTTTTAAATTGATCGGCGGATATGTCTAATATTTTTCCTTCCACATTTACCCAATCATGATTAACTTGATACTCATCAAATTCTTCATCCTCTTCTGATCTGTATTTCCATGCACCGGGTTCATCAAGTGTGAATATTCCCATTACATGATTGGATCGTATTCCTTTTTTATTCAAATCAGAAACCAGTTCTTGCGACATAAATTCACACTTGCCATTTGAGGACGGAAATTTTTTTTTAACTTTTTCGGCAATAGCTAAAATAATTTGATCTGACGGTATAAACTGCTGCAATTCCATATCCTATATATATTGCGTATCAAATTATTTTGTCTATCATTTTTATAACATCCTCTGGATATATCTCTTTAGTACATTCAAAATCTTTATTTCTGGGGCACCAGTTCCAATCGGATTTGTCAAATATACAACTTGCATCATTCCAACATCCATGACACACGTTTTTATTGATAACTCTATAAGGATTTTTGAATTCGGCAAACTCCTCGCTAAATCCACTGATAAGTATAACTTTTTGATGAACTCCCCATGCCAGCCAAGATAATCCAGATCCAAGTCCAATAAAAAACTCCGCACCTGCAACCTGAGACATTCTTTCTTCCAACGGGAATTTTCCAGTCTTATCGATGGCACCCGCTGGCATATAATTCATTTTACCACCAGACCCAAAACTGTTGTGTAAATCTATGCACCACACTTCATATCCTTTGGATTTGATATAATCCACAACAAGGTTCCAGCCATTTGGATTGTTCCAATATTTTGCCTGTGTAGTGCTTTGTGTTGCAATACATACATATTTTTTATTATGCTTCAAAGGGGTTATATTCAAAGATGGTGGAATTTCCACCTCTGGCAATCCCAGTATATTTGCCGCCACCAACGCAAGTGATAAATGCTTTGGATTTTTTTTCATATTACCGTCCCAATTTTCTTGATCATAATAACCAATATAATACGTGGAGTAATAATTGTCATCGCCGTCGTTTGTTCTTGAGAACTTTATATTTTTGTAATTTTTGCTGAATAATTCAACTAGTTCCGTATTAAAAACAACACACGTAAGTTCGCAATTGTGTTTTTTCTGGAAGGCATCGGTTGTGCCAATATATGAAATAATATCTCCCAAGCTATTGGTATCAAATACCACTTTTATCGACTTTTTAGCTAAATCCAAAACGCGGGTTTCAATAAGCATTTCCCAATTTTCATTCACAACTTCATAAACTTCAATTTTCCATTTTACAAAATATCTTTTATTTGAAACGGACCACATATTATTTCTGAGTGTCGTTTCGTATATGACACTATTTGTATCCATATCATAAAACTTGACTTTATATTTTTTATTGACTGGTCCAAGTATTTCTACTTTTGGTCCACGCAAAAACGATATATTTATTTTATTTTTTGGTTCTTTTAGTGTTTGTTGAGAAGTTTGATAATGATTTATTATTCCATTGGCAAATATCTGTTCGCGATATTCACTATACAATTTTGCAAGTTCATTTACTCTGATTCCATATGAATTGGAATTTGCAGTATTTAAAGCATCCTGTCGATATTGGTCAAAACTACCCACGACAGTTTTTATTCCGGCGACTGCATTATCAAGATTTCTATCAGTCACATACATTCCTTTATACAATACCTCTTCGAACGTACCAACAACCGGCAAACCGCATGACATTGCCTCAAGCAGTGTTAGGTTTGGATGTCCGGCTTCTAATTCCGAAAAATGGAGGAATATATCATTTTCGTTATAAAGATCAACAAGCCATTTTTCATCAAGGTCGAATAACTTTGTGAGACCTGTATATCCGTTAATTTCCGGAGACATTGTTTTAAAAAAATTCTTGTTGTTGCTGGGTCCGGCTATAGTAATAGGCAACGCTAGTTTCATTGCCGACTCAATAGCTATTTTGAAACCTTTTCGGTCTATGCTTTGATCATATGCATATCCGTTATTTGCAACACACAACAGTCTTGGCACATGTCGTCTCTGATGACCATTGAACTTAAATATATCCGTGTTAACAGCGTGACTGAAGTAACGAAGCTTCTTGCTTCCAAAATATGGAATAAGATATTTGCAAGGCGACAATGAAAATACGCTGTTTTCAATTGCTTGTAAATTTTTTCTAAATACATCGGAATCTTTACCATACAAATATGCATGATGATCATGAATACTAAAAATATAAGGAATGCCGCGCTCATGGCATATAATTGCCAAATTGGCGACGTGCACATGAACAACCATACTTTCGTCATATTTTATATCATCGAGATATTTGATTTCGCTGCGAATGCCAACTTTTAAAATTTCTTGGTGATAGTCCCAAATTATCTTTTCAACAGCGCCCCAACCATTTGGTGGAATAGGAAGTATGCCAGGATTTACATTAATTACTTTCATATTATTTTAATTTTATAAAACTTTTATTTGAATCTGCAAATATTTCTAATTTATCATGATGAAACTTATTTGACCCAATTTCAATCAAAAACTTATCATTTTCTTATTAGATTGATATATGATATACAATCCGCAACATGCTCTCTATATAAAAACTTATCATCTTCATATACAGAAATGGATTTAACATCCGAAAAAACTTCATTCCACGCCCAGCCATTCGCTACTTCTGTATTGTGAATAAATTCGTATTTTCCACCATCAATCTTTTCTACAACTATTTTTCTAAACGTAGATCCGGAGTGATATGAGTGCGTGTAAACGGCATACGATGATCCGCGATTGAATGTATTAGTTTCTTTATTGTGTTCGTTGATATAATAAAGTCGAGTAGTACACTTTCCGTATTTGGGATCAAAACTGCTGATAGATGTTTCTGTATTCCAACGTGTGTCTGGAAAGTCCAATGTCATGGCATTTTCATCAAACTTTATTAAAAACTTTGAGTCATTATTTCTTTTTAAACTTTCATATACATAAACCTCAACTATACGGAACTTATTGTCATCGTGATATTGTCTTAGATAATTCACATAATCTTGCTCGTTGGATAATCTCGGAACTTTGGATAAAAATTCATCTATGTTGCAATAAAAATAATGAAACGACATATCCGGTGGATTATTACCTTCGTTGTAATAGAACAACCCGTGTTTATTTTCATTTGCGCACACATATGGAACCTGCTTTATATATTCTCTCGATTTTTCTCCAAATAGATCATCAACTTCAAATCTTTGAAAATGTGTATATCCTTGCGACTTTGCGTATAATAATGCATTAAAAAGATTTATCATCACAGACAGTCCGTGCTTTTGTAATACTGGAACAACGTCGTGTATATAAAATCCATCAGCGAGAGATTTCCAAAAATCTACAAGACCAACATCGTCATACTTTTCTTGAAATAGTTGATTGCGACTATCATACAAATAAAACTTTACATATTTTAAAATCTCCTTGTCTACCATGGTATTGGATACAAGCAATACTTCGTGACCATCTTCTTTCATCCAATTTATTGTATTCAATAATTTGGACCGAATTGAGTCGTTGTATACAAAACTATCAACTATGGTAATAACCTTGTGTTGAAATCTTGCATATCTTTTTTTCAACTCCGATTTAATAATATTTTTATTTTCCAACTTTTCTTCGGCTGGCGTCATAGAAAACATTCCATTTTTATGTATTCTATACATTCCTGCACAATGATTGGTATCACAATAACCTTTACCGTATTTTAATATTTCAAAGTTAAAAACCCAGTCGGGATATATAATGTCTTTGAATATCTCTCTTCTAAATTCTGTTTTTTTAAATACTCGCGCAAATGACACATAGTTTTCAACAAGTAAATCTTTTAACTCAATATCTGGTTTGGCACTCACTATCCAATGGTTTTCGGGCGACACAACTCCATTTTCAAGATATCTACAACCGGAGCAGTATAAGGCATATGATGGATTTTCATCCAAATAATTAATAGAACGCTGATAATATCCATCGTCTGTGAGATAATCGTCGCCATCTATATGTGCGATATATTTACCCTTGGCTTCATTGACCAATATAAGAAGATTTTCGACTGCACCCACATTCGTGGAAGAGTCCAATATTCTGATATTGGTATTTGCTTTGTATTTCTCATTTAACAATTCAAATGTACCATCATTTGTGCCGTCATCTCTGATCAACACTTCAAATCCAAAGTCGGTTTTTTGTGACAATATACTATCAATACATTGTGAAATGAAATCTTTAAACTTATATGATGTGATTATGACGGATAGTTTCATGGTCGTTTATATAATTTTGGATCAAAGTAATGCATATACCAATCCGATATATTTTCATTATATAGGCTGGCCCAGCGATGTGGTTTTCTACCTATCCATCTTTCAGCTTCGGCTCTTTCCATATTTACTTCTATCATTTTTGCGGTTATATTGTCAAGTGTATTTATATACTTTGCACTTGCCCACCAGAAATTGCCAGAATAATAGTTTGTAAGTACTTTATCCAAAAACTCAAATTTATCAACATGCAATGCTCCACACACATCGTGTTTTCCTGTAATAATTTCAGTGTGACATTTTTTCCATTGTTCTATGTTAAAATATTCAAGACATTCTCTCCAAGACTCTATGTTGCGATCATACGAGCGAGATGTTCCTTTTGCGTGATAATACACTACGGATGCATTTGGATTGTTGGCACAATAATTCTGTAGATGAATAAGTGTGGGAAACTCATACATGTTTTTTGTATAACGATATACTTCTATCTTTCTGTCTATATCATATTTGTCCAACAGCCCAATAAAACTATGATATACGTCATCCTTATCAACATTGACTCCATAAACAATTTTGTCCGCTCGCTTGTATAGACCAGAATTGCTCAGTTTTAAAAGCTGGCTATTAACAATGTCATACCAATGATTGGTAAGATAGTTATGAGAAAAAACTCCAATTGGTGTATTTTTTAATACTCCAATACCTCCCCATTGTGAATAATCGTTTTTTCCAACTATTTCATGAAATTCATTCTGCCTGCTATAATCAGAGTGTTTTGATGTAGCCACAAATTCGTGAACATCGTTATATGTGTCTTTTATTTCTTTCCAAAGAATGTCCACATTTATGTCGTATTGGCGATTAAGGTCGCTTGAGATGATGTCATGAAATCCTATATGCCCATCATATGCCAAAAATTGCTTATATTTGTCATAATCATTTTTTGCCCCATTGTATGAATGGTCGCCATCAATAAAGATGAAATCAAATTTAATTCCAAGACTTTTGATATATTCCAATGTATCATTGCTCTTGGAATCCGAAATAATATATTGGTATGTGGGATGCTTCCGTTTAAGTCTATCAAAATTGATATGGTGTTTGATGTCTATTGTTATTACCGTATCAAATAACTGACAAAATCCAGCAGTGGTTCCGCCATAATTTGAGCCTATTTCAAGAGCATAACGCTTGTTCTTTCTATCATCAAGCAGTGAAAGCAGCTGTTTATATTCTTCTGGCTTTTGTTCAATATTGAACCCAAGGCATTCTGTCCATATATTTTGAAATGTTTGTTCGTTCATCTTGCTGAGTTGTTGATTTTGTATGCGCTAAGTTCTGGATCTTGACCAGTGTGTAGAGAAGTAAAATACTTGCACATCATGCTTTTGTACCCCATATTTTTCCATCGTATGGCAAACTCCAACTCAACGCTTGTTTTTTCACGATCATATGTTGTGGAAAAATCTCCCACGGAAAGCAGCTTCTTGACATGATGTACTCCAGGCCGCAAAGAAAAATACGGCCAATTAATATAATACATCCACCAATCTAGTCCAGTATGCATAGCCATAACATCATCCAAGAATAATAAATCATTCATTGGCCTGTTGTCAAGATAAATCGTCTCCCAAAAGTTCCCTATTATTTTCTTTGGCATCATATCAACTGGAAAATTTTTCCAACTTTGACAATAGCCCATATAAGCATACTCTGGATATTGTTCCATAATATCTATAGCTTCACCTATATTAAACATATTATAAAACTGATGATCATCTTCCAGATGAAATACATAATCGGCATTTGAACTTTCTATACCATTTCTCCAGAAGTTCAATACTCTCGCATGTCTATAGTTGTCTGGAAATGTCTCCTTCTCAAAAAATCTGAATATCAAATTGGCACTTGGTATATGCTTATGATAATACTCAATCGCCGTTGATCTTTCGTGTGGCTGCGAAGAGTCGTCATAATAGTGTATTTCATCTATTATATTCTTATCTTGGCAGAATATACTAAAACTTTGTATTGCGGCTTTAAGAAGATTTATTCTTTTGCACGCTGTCGTAGTAAGTATGACTTTTTTTCCTTTATACATCTGTCAAATAAACATTTTTTCTTTTCTTTATAAATTTAGCTGGGCAACCCGCCACAACATCAAAATGAGAAGTAGATTTTGTAATCAGCGAGTGTGCGCCTACAGACGTGGCATGCTCCAAAACAACATTTGGAAGTATTACTGTATAACATCCAACCAACGCATGTTTTTTTAACTCTATGTTTCCAGCAACCACCTTTTTGTACTTATCATCTATCACAGAATTGGCCATATAGCCGTCTGTATAATCATCATTTGCGGTATAAAGAATGCAGCGACCGGAAGTGCAACAACAATCTCCCAGAGTTATATTTCCGGAATTGCCATAAAAATAGCATCCTGCCGAAATATGTACGCTATTTCCAATTTTTATTTTGTGATTTTTTCCAGCAATCAATACACATTGAGTATCTATGCGAACATTGTCTCCTATGATTATATTCTGGGCATTATGAATGATAACATCATTGGCAATATATACATTTTTACCAAAAGTCATACCAGACTCATTCATTTCATCCTCTGTATAGTTTTGGAATTTTCTAATCATTGCTTATACACATCAAATTTGGATAAGTCTGGATATGGTAGCTCCAAATCTTCATTATGTTTTGGTGTGCCGTCCATGTTATAAAACTGACCCATAAGCAACAATCCTCTGGCAGCAAGTTCCGGCATCATGTAAAAATTCCAACCTAGCATATCCAGATTGTCATCATGATATGAACATTCTCTTCTGCCGCTGTATCTGGCACGCTTAAACCAATGATATGCATGAAGATCGTCTGTAAGAATAGCACCACCCTTGCTTAATTTGAAGTGCTTATATGGACCGGTAAAAGATATGCACATGAACGAATTTGGAATATACATGTTGGCAGTAAAGCGCAATGCGCTGTCCCACGTGCGCGTGGGCTTGAGCTGATATGCACCCTTGATGGTCTTGCCTTCAACCGGTTCAAAGTTTACCTTTCCGCCAGCATGTATGATCTCACATGGTACACTCGGGTACGTGCGGGAAGGAATGCTAATAGACTGTCCTTTTATATTTTGATAATATAATGATAAAAACAAAGCATTGCTTTGATTATCCACGGTGACTACATATGGAGCACCAGTATATTTTGCCAATTTTTCCTCAAACTCTTCTGTTATTCTGTATACTCCGTTTGCCATAATATTTTATTTGGTTGCAACTATAAACCCACCGCCAGAGTGTTGATGTTTTATGGTGTATTTGAATCCAGACCCGCGCAACAATGCCAATAATATTGCAACTTCTTTGTCTATGGTTTGACCACCTTGCATGTGATATTCAACCAATATTGTTCCAATTTTATCCAGATCTTCTTTCTGCATGCTATCAAAAAATGGATATTCGCCACCTTCTATGTCCATTTTCATCAAATCTATATGATCAATATTATTTTCCTTGATAAAAGTGCGAAATGAAATTCCTTGTATTTTGTGAGAAACAACCAAACTGTCTTGATGATTTTTCTTGATTGATCCTATGGTAGAATTGCTGGGATCTATGAAAAACTCCAATTCACCATCTTTATCACACAATGCTTTGTCTATTATGGTCAATTCATCCGATGTATATGTATCTCTCAATGTTTTTAATGCTTGTGTGTTTGGTTCTATTGCATATATCTTTTTGCATTTGGCTACATACTTGATATATTCAACCCAGATACCGGCGTTGGCACCAACATCAACAACGGTGTTAAACTCTTTTCCTTTCAAATATTCATTGTATTCACCGTGAACAAAAAACTCCATATAGTTATTATATGTTGGAGTGATATTATTCTTTGTTTTCAGTACTGGCTTTTCTACATTGACGACCCGTATTCTGAAATCTTTGGAGTGTAATAAATTTTCTCCACTATATACATCAACAGTCATTCCACCAAAAAGGATATCTGTTTCAAAATCTCTATGACTCTTGTGTACGGGAATAATCCAATAATTTATATTGGCGTTCAAAATTTCATGTTGTGCTGCATACAACACCGTTTTTGAGTCTATGTCCTTTACCGACACGATTGCATTTGGAATATCGTGTTTGGACAGATATTCAATCTTGTTTTCTGAACGGTCGTATCCTATCTTGATATCTTCTTGTTTTTCTATAAATTCTGGCATAATATTGTTTGGTTTAATTTTCAGAGAGTTTAGTATTTTTGAGCAGTTGTCTTGCATACTTTCAAAATTGAGATAGTTTATATTTTCATATTTGTCATACATTCCAAGATACACTGGTAGATTATATATTAACGACGTAACATTGAACGATATAGCTTCTCTAATCACAAGAGGACTTGTTTCTTTATCATGTATGGTTCCTCGCGAAGTGAATAGAAAAAGATCCGCAATTTGGTAAAAATTTTCAACGTCTTTACGTTCGTTCCACCACACACAATTGCTCGGAAAATCTTTCATCAATGGTTCCCAATAAAACTTAAAATTATCCGCCTGATTGCCGATGAAATGAAACTGGACTGGATAGTCCTTCAACATCTTAGCATACCTAATTATCTCAGCTTGATTTTTTCTTGGAGTAAATAATCCAACATTTATAATATGTTTCTTATTTGGGTCAAGTCCAAGTACCTTCAACGCTTCCGCCCGAGGCTTTCTTGGCTTAATTACTATTGGATATTCACACACATCCATTGCTACATCCAATGATTTCAAAGATTCAAGTTGATACTTGCTTACGAACAGTATCTTATCAGGGAAAAATGTTTTATTTCTTGCGTCGAAACTGCTGTCGTGGGATGTTTCAATTATTTTATATTTTCTGTTTTTGTCATACAATTTTACTGCCAAATTGCCATCCATGAAATATTCTGGCATTTCTTCCAAATGAACAATTTCCGGATTTATTCGGTCTATGATATTCGGAAGATTCATTTTATCTTCACCAAGTTCTATGAATCTGTTTCCAAGAATCTCCTTTATTTGGTTTCTTTGAACAGTAAAGCCGCCATGATTTGAGTATTCAACACAATAAATTTCATGATCTTTGTGTAAAACTTGTATTTTCTTGAGCAAGAACTGGGGACATCCACCGGTTGAAAGGTGAGGTGCTATATAAAGAATCTTCATAACCGTATATTGAGATATTTATTTATTATGTCAATTTTTTTCTTTTAAAATTTCATTTATTTTTTCGTTCACTTTTTTCAATTCTTTTTCGGCAGTTTTTATTTTTTTAAGGCAAGTGGACCAATCTTTTTGAATACGTTCTTTCAATTCTCCTCTCGCTTCATTGCTCCATTCCTCCACCATGCCGGTTTGGTTTGCCCACGTGAGAATTTTTGAATCATCGCTTTCGAGATAATCCTTACTTTCTCGTAGTTTTTGTTTAATGTCGGCTAAATATGAAATTTCGTTCTCAATCATTTTTTTAGTTTCATACAATTTGAATTGTCCTTTTATTCTAAGAGATGTTTCTTCTTCGGAAACACAATCAAGACATTTTTTGGTTTTATGAAACATCTTTCTGTCTTGCTTCGTACCCCATCGTATTTCTCTTCCACAGCAAGAGCATTTATCATCAACCTCATCTCGTATTATATCCATTACTCGCGTAACAGAGCGTGGGCCGGTCGCAGTTTGTATCCACTGCTTGCCGCTCGAATCGGACCATTTTTCTCCCTCTTTACGGATTATATATTTGTCATGATCTCCGGTATATCCGACTTGTAAAAATGGTCGCTCATTATTCAAATATGAGCGAACTATATCTATGTTTGATGTATTTTTTGCGTGTTTCATATATAACCTTTTACATATATATGCGGAAACTCGCACAATAATTGGACAAGAATATTATTATATGGATATTCCCAGTATAGTTTTAGCCGCTTTTTGAATTGGAGCATATTCTGCTGGTTCCAACCCCGCTTGAGCAAGACCTTCTTTGGCTCTTTCCAGTGCTTTTACTTGAACATCTTTTGGTAGAGTCTTCATGAGTGTTAGCAATCCAACATAACTTCTGAAATTTTCAATATCTTGACCACTTGGCTTGCGTTTAAAAATTAATTCAAATACTTTATTTACGCTGTTGATACGGTCTTCTGGTTTGCTTTCACTGGCAGCAATGTCGGTATAAACATCTACTTTTTTACCTTGATAGTCCATATTCTTGGCTACAAGACGATATGCCTTGCGCACACCAGCATGACCAGAACCGCTTGTATTGAGGGTATATTCTGCTGGTAGAGCATGTGTAGCATTGACTGATACAACACTCTTGCCTTTGGCATCAACCAAACTCTTCAACTGACCAGATTGTATCTTGAGTGCAGTTGAGTTGGTGACATACACTGCATTTGGTAGTGCGGTTGCTGCTCGTGTCAAACCGCGTAATAAAATAGCTCCTGCCAATCCTTTGATGCCAGCTGTCAAATCTTGCCATGGAGAATCTTTGATAAACTTGTTCCACTCAGATGGCTTTTCATAGCCTTGCGGGTCCAATGTCATTTCATCTCCTTCAAAGTCAATTTGAACAACCTGTTTTACTGGAGCATAATACCACAATGTGACTGTTTGACCGGCTAAGGCACGTTGATTTTTTGTACGACCAACATAATAAAAATTCTTGCTTACTTTATTTTTTGATGTTGCATTCCATTCAACTTTCTTGTCATCAATGCTATCTAGGTATGCTTCCATTGTGTCCAACTTTTCTTTTGGAACAATCACATCAACATCACCGAATCCAGATTTATATTTGGACAAATCTTTATATTTTTCATCGCCGCTCATTAGATATTGAGAACTTCCATTGAAAACAAATCCGTTTTCAATATATGGATTATTTTTCTTCCAAAAACCCACCTTATTATTTAGTGCATATATAAGTTCTTTTATGTCGGCAGATACAGAAGAACGAATGTCTTTACCTTGTGGATCAACAATCTTGAGTTTGGTGGTGGCTTGGGCTGGTTGACCATTTACGGTCTTTGACGTTTTGTCATCTACAGCAGCAACAGATTGACCGGATTCATTCAATAATGCAATTTCTTCACGAATAAGTTGCTTGGCCAGTTCTATACCAAGATTTGCGTCACGTTTTATCTTTTCAATATTTTTCATAGCTTCTGGTGTTTCTGCTTTTTCTAATTTTTTTGCAGTGCTGGCCGATTTCATATTTTTTATGAATGTATCCAGCACATATTTTACAAATTCTTCTCTGGATTTAAATGTTGTTCCATTTTTTGATACAACAACTCCATTATCAAATGCTCTATTATTATCAAGTGCTTTACTCAAAGCAACCACGGTTTCGCATTTTTTCTTTAATGATGGATCATTTGCATCCAATCCATAATGACCTTGTAATAATGATGAATTTATTTTTGAAACGCCAGCAAGATTGCCATAGAACTTCAATATATCCAAAAATACTTGATTTGGATTAAAGAACACATGCTTTGAGTTTGTTTTAATCAGAGATGACGCAACTTTATTATCTATCGTATTTACATACGGATTGGTGTTTGATCCCAACACAACATTAAGAGCATCGGATAATGCACTCAATAGATTTCCAGTAACAAATCCTTTTAGTCCTTTTTCCGGAGTTGTTCTAATTTTTGTCCATTCTGCTGATACTTTATATGACAAAACTAAATCAACTTGAATTTTTTCACCACCAACGTTGAATATTAAATATCCCGTACCAAAGTCTTCGTCTTGAAAGTTTGGATATATATAACTTGGTTTTTTTTCTTGAATAAATTGAATAATCTTTTCCGAATATTTTTTATTAGATGCTAGTTGTGATGTTCTATCATTAGTTTCTTCTGGTAATATAATTTGAATATCTATATCACCATATTCTACATCATCTTTTTCCAAATCTTGTTTATAATACATTGCTGAACCTACCGGTCCATTGGATTTTATTGGAGGAAGATTTGAATATGAATTGAATTCTGATACAAATTTATCCATTGCACTCAAAATATTTGATACTTTTTTTGGAGTTATAATAGTTGATTGTGTGGCAGTAGATCTCCAACCACCTTCATTAAACATTTCTTTTTCCATTTCATTTATAACTTCCTCAGCAAAGTTTATATATGGATTAACTTCTGATACCGGCTCTGGCTTGTTTGCTATGAGAGTATTCCAAATTTCTTCTTTGTCTTTGTTGCCGACCGGTGGAAGATTTTTCAAGAATAATTCTTTATCATTGTTCATCAAAAATTCACGCATTTTTGTGCCACTTACATTCACTGTGGTAGTTCTTTCAACACCAATTTTTTTAATTTTATTAGCAGCCAACAACTCTGGATACTTTTTTAAATCTTCGTCTTTGAAGTTTATTTCAACATCATCTTTGTCAGAATACAAATTTATGGTTGGCATATCTGCGGCGTCTTGAGTCAATCTTTGTTCCAACCATCCAAGTTCATGCATAATAGCTCGAACAGGAGAATCAACAAACTTTACTTTTACATTTTTTGGCAAAGATGGAATAAACACATCACTCCATAGTTTTACAAAGTCATCGCCCTTTATAGGAAACTCACCCTTCTTTATTCTGTCGGAAGATGATGTATAAACAATGACTCGATCATTTTCATTGGCTGCTTTTTCAATAAGCTTCCAATGACCAATGTGCAATGGCTTGCCAGCAATTGGAATAAGACCAAGCGTTTTGTTGGTTGATCCCAACAGACCTTGTTTGGATGTCATCAAACGAATTGTATCATGAATATCATCTTTGATTTGAACAATATTCTTTTTGTCACCAGCAATCTGTTTTAGAGCATCAAAGAACTTTTTTAACTTTGGTTGATTCTTGGCAACATAAAAATTTGAATCTGAAATAACGTCTTCTTCGGATTTTCCTTCAGTACCAATTGCAGCAAAAATATTTTGTATCAATGCTCTGATTTGTTGAAAGTATGCTGAAGCGGCTTCTGGTTCAAGTTTATATGCGTCCTTCTTTGCACCACGAACTCCAGCATCATATTGATCGGCTTGCACCAACTTGAAGAACTCTCCATTATCAAGCTTCATTACCACACCTTCTGTTGTGCCACCCAATGTAGATGGAACAGCCAGAATAGCCTCCGAAAATTTTGTTACAACATCAGTCGGATTGGTCCAATCAACATTTGTTAGTTTTGATCCAAATAAAGGATTCTTCAGCAGATTTTCCTTGCTGAGTTTTCCTTGAAAGAATATGGGAAATGATGATATTTCCAACAAGTCTGCCATCTTTTTCACAGATTTGTAGTCTGTTATTTCTTGTTTCGGAATGGTATGCAAATCTCCACCAACCACACGATACTGCACTTCACCATAACTTCTCAAGAACAAGCCACCCTTGTTGACATATGTACGAGTTAATGTGTCTTTGTTTTGAGCAAACTCAACGCTAAACTCAGTGCTCTTTGGAATACTGTTAATCTTATTGTTTATCTTGGACAAATGATCAAATATCATGGAATATTGACCAATGCCAACAGAAGATTGAGATATATCACCCTTTTCTTTATCATTTAAATGAGCAAACTCTTTGGCATACAATACAGTTCCTTTATATGCCACAACCCAATTCTTGGTATAATCTGCTTTATCAACTTGCTGTGTACGTACCAATGTTAGTTTTGTTCCATCTACCTTTTCGGTGATGACCATGTTCTGACTTAGTATTTCATTGGCTCTTTTTAGACGCAGTGACTCTGTTTTTGGCTCAAAAATATACTTTTTTAGGTTTTTTATAGAAATGTCCATGCCTATAAGTATATATAAATACACAAATATAGCTTCAAAAATAAAGGATACGTTATATTAGTAAGGATAATAATTTAGCGGATTCCGTGTTGGATAGAGTGGGTTGGTCGGTTTGGTGCCATATCATGGATATCCACCGTCAATAATACTTGGCGTGAATGAAGTGCCGCTCGTCACCAATCCAGTCGGATCAATAAATACATTATTCTTGAGCGGCATGAATTTTTTATTATAAGTAAATGTATATGAATTTTCTCCATATGCTAGACCACCTTTGACATCATACAACTCAGCTTCTATTTCATACAATTCGTTTGCCGTGGACGGTTTTATAGGAACCTTGATTGCAAAACTGTCCACCGAATAATCGATATTCATATGTGGTTTTAAATCAATTGAAGATATATACCAATTTCCATACGAAGGCACCAGTATTATTGTTCCAAAAGTTTCTGTGTCCGAAAAGAACGTATTCTCATACAGCTCATTTGCGCCATAACTATATGAATTATCCACATATCCAATCAAAGTTTTGTTTTTTCCACTAATATAATAAAAATAAAGTTTGGATGAATCCACGTTGGTTGGAAATGCTTTCACTTTCATACTAAATTTATAAAGTGAATTGGCACGCAGTTTGATAGAATTGCTGTCATGCGCAGTTCCACTCAATAGATTTTCTTGAGAATTGGTATATGCAGAAAGTGGTGATATCCCAGTTATTCCCATATATGACGCCGTTGGCATGGGCGCATAATTTATAAAGGCGTCTGCGTTGCCATACCAATATGAACTTGGCAGTAGATTATAAGAAACATATGTAGAATTTAAAGACGCGGCGTCTGTATTATCTTTGTATATAACATAATCGAAAAGATTGGAATTATCACCATGTCCTATGACAGCACCATCTATCAAAAGAGTATTGTCCTGGTAAAATGTACATCCACCAGAAATAAACCAGTGCTTGTTCATAAACGCTTGACTATAAAATCCAGCGGGATTTCCCCTGACCGCATTATCAAATTTATTGGATATTATAGAACTATCGGCATATATCCTACCCTGTGTTAAAAGTCGCTTGGATTCTGGCGTATCAAGTTTTCTACCATATATCTTGTATGAATCCAATGCACCACACAAAACTCTGGTATTGTTAAACTCTATATTTACCAACGATGCCATATAAGTTGAACCAGATATCGTAGCTCTTGGAAGCTCTATGGGAATGTTGTTATAAAATATTTCAAATTCACCATCAGTAATACTCAGTGCATAAAAATTATTTTTATGAAAAACTGTTTGTTTATAAGGATTGTCATTTACTGCAAATCCTTTAATTTTTACCAAATTATTTTTTGAATACGGAGAATCTTCATTTGTTCTATTAATAAGTTCAAATACGGTAATGAATGGTATATTAATCAACAATGAATTTTCATTAACTACTTTTTTTATTGTGGCTATAAAGTCTGTATTTAATGTTCCTTGATATGGATCTTGATATTCGTCATATTTAAATTTTGTAATTGTTGGATTTTTTAAACGAATTGATTGTCCTTCCATTGATGAACTAAACTTGGTTCCCGATTTCCAATGAAGTTGATATATGGCTTCATCAAACTGATAATCATAATCTCCATTATCATTGTGCTTTGGAGATACTGCTACAGAAGAAAAATTTCCGGATGCCAGTGAGTATGATAATGTTGGATATTTTGCCACTGCATATATTTCCGAACGAATTCGGGTATATGGAGAATCAAAAAATCTGACTTCCGAGTCAGTTTTTCTTGTTGTGTCTATCAAGAAATTTCTATTCCAAATTACCTCGGAAGTTGTCAGCAATCCCATAGACGGTGCAGACACAAGTGGGAGTTTTTGGTCCACGCTCACTTTGTATGCTTGATCTTTGTAATAAGCAATACTGCCCGTGTAATCAGCCAAATCTACCCCAATAGCTCGTATTTTTATATTTCCTATTCCATTTAACGTTGCTTTTTCTATATTTACAAAATAAAGCTTTCCTGTATTGGTTTGTTCAAAAAACCTGGCATTTGTGGGTTTTATTTCACCGCAATGAAGCTCGTTTCCATTCGGATCATATGCTTTTACAAATATAGGTTTATTTGGAACAATTAAATTTGTGGGGTTTATTGTGAACGAATTCCGCCCAGCATTCAACGTTTCGCTGATGTTTGTCAGGAAAAAATATGAATTTGAGTTATATTCCGAATCTAATATTTGTGACATAGGTTATATATACGCCTATGGCTATAAATATGACTTAGACGCTGTTATCAATCTTGCTAAAACCGTTTTCTTTTTTGATTTCCAGTTGTTTGTCTACCATGTCTCTCATGGCATCAAGATGACTTATTATAATAATGAAATCGAAGCTGCTCTTTAGATAGTCAAACAATGTATGTAGCATAGGAAGATTTGACGCATCCAAAGCCGACATTCCTTCGTCAACTACCAAAAAGTTGGAACGCGGTAGATTGCTGATGTTGATCAAAGATACTCGTAAAGCCAAAGCACTAACAAACTTTTCCATACCAGAACATAGTTCCAATGGCCATTTTTTGTCATCATATTTGATATATACATTGACATTCTTACCATCTGTTTCAATACCCATACTAAACTCAACCATCTGAGACAATATATTATTTACTTCTTGCTCAATTCTTGGAATGGCGTCCGAAATAATTTTATATGGCACGCCGTCTTTTCCAATAGAAGTTAGATAATATTGATAAGCAGCAAGTTCGTTTTCATGCTCTTCTATTTTCTTGATTTGTTCTTCGATGTTTTTTATTTGGTCTGTCAATGACACTTTGCGGCTATACGCATCCACATATTCTCGCTCAATATTCTTTAGCTTTGACACAATGACAGTATTTTCATCCTTTAGTTTGGATAAAACAACCTCAACAATCTTGTTGCTTTCTACAATTTCTTTGGATTTTTCATACAACTCAACCAGATTGTCAATATCAACTATTCTATTAGAGTTTTTAGAAATTAAATTATTGAGATTAGACTTTTCCAATTCTTTCTTGGAAATGAATGCTGTGAGTGTATTGATAGTTTCTTTGAGCAGCACACTTTGTTCATATTGAGCTACAAATGGTTCAACTTCTATAATCTGTGTTTTTATGGTTGATATGGCGTCAAACAATTCTCTTGCATCAGTTTTGTCGGATTCCAAACTATTTTTTGCAGATATAGCATCTTTTACAAACGCATTATCACAGCAATATTCACAATTTGGATCATATTTGTGGTTGGATAGATGTTCTATCTTCTTGAGTTTTTCTTTGACCACGAGCTTAAATTTTTCCAATTCTTGCTCAAGACGAGTTTTTTGACGAACAAAACTTGCATGCTTGTCTGATTTTTCTTTTAGATCATCTGGAAATGCAGATAGTTTATTAGACGCATCCACATATTCTTTTTTCTTTGACTCTGTGTTTGTGTCAATAACTGAAATGGCATCAACAGCTTGACTATTTTTTGTTTCTAAAGTTTCGCGCTCTTTTTTTAGAGCAAATACATTTGTTGGCACATTTTCAAGTTTTATAATCTTGGCTTGTTGTTCAACGATTTTATTATCAAGTTCATTCTTTTTTGATGAATATTGATCGCGTTGACCAGTCAAATCAATAAGTTTGGACTCTGCCAATCCCAAATCATTTTTATTGGACTCAATCTTGACTTGATTGTTTTCTTTGTTGAATGACTTGATAGCACCTGTTAGTTCTTTTAGTTTGTCATTGCCCTTGGCCACAAGTTTATCAAACACATTCAGACCAATGAACTGACACAACAAATCCTTGCGTTCAGTTTGACCCATTTCAACAAACGACCCTTGATTTCCTTGTAATGCAAGAGAAGTGAGTACAAAGTCATCATAATCGCCGATATAATCACGAATGATTTCGTTTGTGCTTCTGCGAGCTTCACTATTGAGGCTAATCTTTTCTTCTTTCTCCATCTTATAGAAGTTTACATCAACTTTGACATTGCCCTTTTTATCTCTGATGCCTTTGCGCTCAATAACATATTGTATGTCATTTATCTCAAATGTAAACTTGCCATGAAAAGACATTTTTTGTGAGTTCATCACATGAGTTGCTTTGAATGCTCTGGCACTTTTATCAAATGCTGTAAAGCATAATGCGTCCATCAATGATGATTTTCCGCTCGCATTATTTGCGAACAATCCATACACAGATTCTAGTTTGGTAAAGTCAATAACATTGTTTTCACCATAACTAAACATATTGCTAAACTCAAACTTGATTGGCTTCCAACGAATGTTGCGTGAAGCATCATCTTTGCTCAAATCCGCATTGAGTTCTTTATTGATTTTATGAACAGACTCAAGTGTGTCATCATCCATAATATCTGGATATTTAGCTTTGAGTGCTTCACTAATAAGTTTATTTTGATAATCAACATTGCCAATCTGACTCAAGTTGGCAGCAGCTTGAACACTTACGACTTTAGAAGCGTCATCGCCATCAACTCGCATATAAATAATATCGCTGATTTCATGCGTCTTTTTGATTTCATTTACTACCTTTTTTAGTTCAGTAGCAATGGTTTCTTTGCAACGCACACGAAGTTTTGGCTTCTTGGGCATTGTGATTATATCAGTCATCAACTTGCCGTCATCAATATCAATAGTAAAATAACCATAATCATTTGGTATTTCTACATGCTTGTATGCTTTGTTCTTTACGTCCCACAAACAAATACCGTGGCCAAGCAATGCTTCGCCGTGATTTTGTTGTATGCACGAACCAGCATAACGAATGATTGGCTTTTCTGCTGCCGGATCATACATTTGCAGATTTTGTGCCATGTGTATATCTCCAAGCAGTGCCATGTCATGACCATCAAACATATCATTCATGATACTCTTGTTGGTCACAGTATAACCTACATCAGTCTTGGCGTCAAATACACCACCATGAAATAAAGCAATCTTTGTATCAAACTCTGTCTTGATTTTCTTGGTCACATCTTTCATTTTTATGAATGAAGTATGGTCAGTGAAAATAGACATGTTATTTATAAGAATATTAGCAAATGAATACAACTTGCTTTCTTTTAGATAATAAAGATTGTCATGTGCCAGATTATCTACAATAGGAGTCAAACTATCTAATCTCGTTGTGTTTGTGAGCAAACAATCATGATTACCAGCAATAACAATCGTAGGACGCAAATCAGACAAACCCTTGAAGAACTCACTTGCAATCTGCACAGCCTCGGGTGAAAGGTCACATTTTGAATGAAAACTATCTCCTGTATTTATAATGATTGTGTTTGCTGGTGTCTTTTTGATTTCTTCATATAGTTTGGCAAACACTTCTCTATATTCTACATGCCGTTTGGTCAATCGAATATGAATGTCGGATACATGAACAATATAATCTACGCGAGTAAGGGATGTATTCAGTTTTTCGTATGTATCTATCATATGTTATTCCAATCTTAGCATGGTCAGTGCTCTAAAGTCAAGCACATCTGTTTTTCTAATCTTTTCCATTGTTGCAGCAAAACCCAAAACATTTGGATCTTTGCCTTGCAGTTGTATCAACTTGGATACTTTACCAATAGAGTTTATATATTCTGCGATGCGAATTGCATTATTCAATGCATCATCATCCAACACAATATTCACTTCTGGACATTTGCTTTGTACAATTGTTGCTTTTAGTTTTGCGCTCAAAGTTTTTCCAAAAAGTGGAATTGCATTTCTTTTTATTGAGATGGCATCCAAAGCACCCTCGCATAAATAAATTGGAAAATCAAAATCAACAAGGTTTTCAAATCCTACAATATTTTTACTAAACTCGCTGTTTTTGTATTTGTAACCATCATCATAATAACTGCGACAACTATAAAAGTTTAAGTTATTGTTTTTATCATATGACGGAAATACAATACGATTGGCAAATGGTCCTTTGCTGCAATATCCAATGTTGTATTTTATAATATCACAAAATGATAGTTTGCGTTTTTTTGCATAGTTCAATGCAATGCGATATTCTATACTAGCATCATTTTCCGCCAAACTTTTAAACTCATCTGGCAAACATAATATTTCACTATAATCTTCATATACTTTATTTGAAGTTAGTGACGCAATTTTTTTATCAAACTCTGATAAACTATTTTTAGAAACATGTGCTCCTACAAGAGATTCCAACTTGTTGAACTGTTCTTGCGTGGCTTGTGCAAGTTTCAACAACCAATATAATCCTCTGCCTTTTATATTACATGTCCAACAATGCCAAGCATTTGGAGCATCAAGACACACTTCCAATTTTCGCTTGCGATGATGACATTTTGGACAATGATATTGTAAATTATTTCCTTTACGCAGTCGTCCTGTGTCTTTTAGAACATTATTTACTAAAATTGTGAGTTCTGATGTTTTTAGCGACGACATTTACATAGTCACTATACACAAAACATTCAATCAGTCAACCAATAAAAAACCCGCCGTATTTTGGCGGGTTTATGAACCGATAATGCTGTTAAGAAGTTATAATATCGGCGCTTTTACTTCGGCATGTCGCGCTCAAGATTTTTATCAAGTTCCACTTTTATGTCTGCCCCACCAAGTCTTTTTTTCCAAGACCCCGTGATACCCCTTATTTGGTCTTTCATAGAAGTGCCATGTCCTCTGAGCGGGCTGGGAACTCTTTCGTCATCAAGACCTACCGACGGAATCATCAATTCTGGATTATTTTTAAACGCAAACGCAAGGTTTGGATATTCTTCTGCAAATGCGTTTGCATTATATTTTACGTATTCTTTACTGGTTATGCATTTTTCGTCGTTCAAAAATTGATCTTTATACTGTAAAAATCCCATCAATTGATTTCTATTTTTTTCGCTGCGCATGATAACTATCTTACCATTTTTTGCAAGCTCATTATATGCGTCCTGCAAGGAACCAGACTTTGATGTTTTGAACAAGTTGGTCAATTTATTTTGAAGAATTCCCTGTTCTTCTTTTGACAATGCTTGGATATGTTTTATCAAGTTGTCAACGGCTTCTGATTCTTGGATCATTTGCTCTTCAATCGTTTCTCTGATCAATTGTTTTAGTTCGCTTCTTTTCATAATATTATGTTTATCTGTTAAATCTTATATCAATAAGTATATGATAATATCAAAAAAAAACGAAATATATATCAACCCGCTAAACTTAATACTATAGCGTCTCTTACGTCCTCCATTCTTTTTTCTTCATTGCCCTTTTTATTAAGAATAGTCCAAGGCTTCATGTCATATAGTTTCTCAACTTGCTCTTTTACAAACACTTTTGACTTTATTCCTTTGATTCTTGCAATTCCAAATGCTTTCTTTCGTGCTGTTTGAGCATGTATGCTTTCTACTTTCAATTTATAATGGTTTTCTAAGATATAACCAACAACTGCCTTGTTTTTCACAAGTTTGATTATAACTTGCTGCGAAGTGCCTCCGCCAGCAAATCCAAACAAGCTTTCTTCAATCATTATTTTCTCAAAAGTTTGACCTTTTAAAGCAGTTATAATAAGTTCTGCTTTGGCAGCATACTCAATCACATCAGAAATATCAACAAATCCAGCACCAATAATAATCTTATTTTCTGCTACAGCCCAACCACAAGTTGTGGTGGATAAATCCAATCCCAATACTTTCATATAACCTTTTTTTATTTTAATTAATAATAATTACGATTATCGTGATTGTATGCATTTTGAGCATATTTCAGTGAATATCCATTGAATGATGTGACTCTTAGTGGAGCATATACTAAAAATTGACTTGGCTGGAATGTGCGTTCATACTGCGTATCTGCATTACGACGTGTTGTCATATAATTTGGAGCACCTGCCTGTTTGCCCAGACCCCAAGCCATACTGTTTATAGTATTTCGTGTAAGATGTGAGCGTATACCAAATGGTTGACTGGTGCGAATATTTTTATATAGATCAAGCAGCGATTCTGTTGATGATGGTCTTGGCGTTGGTCCTAGTATTTCTGGCATAATGATATTCTCCTATTTGTTTATTATAAATATAATGTCATGTATCAAAACGAACAATGATATTAACGGGCCAATCTATTAAATTTTTAACAGGTCTGCCCAATTTTCCAACCGCCACAAGCTCATTTCCATCATATAATCCAACAGTTGTTATAAATGGTGCCAGATATGAACCGGTGGGATCATATGATGAACTATATTCATATTCCAAGAAATGTGGATTGACCTTGTGAATATCAGTATGGCAATATGGATTGAGATAATCATTTATATCCCTTACATATTTTCTTGTTGAGGCCGGTGATAATAAAGGTATCAGATTTTGTGGAACAAGTCGTTCTAAATAATATAATGCAAGTATGTTCGCATCATTCATGTTGATTTTACCGTCACCATCTATATCAAGCAATTCCGTGTCAATAAGATTGCTCTGAATATAGTCATATGCAGTTTTTGTGAAAGCATTGAATGAAGAACTTGCAATATAAGCTGCACTGCCTGTTTGTTCCTGAAGCAGTACGTCTTCGGATTCAAGTTGTAGAATATCATCTCCCCACCAACTATTATCAGCGTTTGAACTTTGTTCAAGTACTACACCATTATCGTCGAAAATAAATTCTTCAAAGAATTTTCTTTTTTGAAAAAATCTCATTATCAAATCAACGTCAAGAAAATCAAACACACCATCTTGGTTTACGTCAAACATTAATGGAGTTTTTACCAATGATGTTGGATTTGTACTATAATTAAATTCGCCCGGTCGAATAGATGTCAGATATTCGTGTTCATAGATTGTATGTGATCCTTGATACGTTAGGTCAAACCCACCCGATCCGGTTTTTGTAAATATATCGCGATAATTTGATCCCGTGTGAGTAAGTGCAAAATATCCATTTTTGTAAAATACATTTCCTATAAGCGGATTGTCCTCAAGATTTGTGACGTTGTAAACATACACAGAACCGGAGCAATTTGCCGGAAAATCAACAAGGTTGTTTGGATCGTACACCGAAGCCGTGGCACTCGCAGTTGCAAAATGAACAACCGGCGCACCCACAACCATGAAATCTGAGCATAAGCAAACTGAATATCCATAAATATTTGATGGCTTATTTGCTTCTTTGTTGCGTCGTATGGTTTCTGTCAATTGCCATGTTTCATTTACATCACTGTATTTGTATATGGCAACTCTACCCAGCACTCCATTTGGATCATCCGATGAACTTGCTTGGTATAATAAATCGTCTATGATATATTCACCATTGAAGTAATCAACATTTCTTCCAACTTTGTCGGACCAAGAAGTGATCGCGCTATATAATCCTCCCAGAGACACGGATTTCCCAAAATTATTATTATACTGATATTTTCTATCGCCAAATGTTTTCAACACTTGCCAATATCCCAGAGAACCGCAGCGATAGTCATTTCTATAAAAATACGCAGAACCCAGACTGGTCGGTGATCCTGTATATGACGCATATGGAATAAATGCCTTGTCGCGAAGACATCCAATTACAAGGTTTTTTCCACCAATCGCAACCGACGTACCAAATCCATCGTCCGATATTGATACACCCGTCACGTCAATTGAATAGAATTGAGAAGACATATCCAAGTCACCATATGTACCATCTCTTCTGAATGTTTTTGCTTCTCCCCAAGAAGCCGTTGGACAATCGCCGACGGAAGATGAGTAATAAGAGCATGTAAACAATGTTGCATATCCATTTCCGGTCTTGTTTGTTCCAACAAACAAGCTGCCAGAATCAAGTGCAACGCACCATCCAAAGTTGTCTCCCAGTGATAAAACACTGGAAGTGAGGATGGCTTCATATTCCCAACTATAACTTCCAGACCAAGCGCCATTTTCGACTCGATAATATGAACTTGATACTCTTCTTGTATCCGTAGAATTTGGATCATAAGATGCCGACATTGATCCGCTTAAAAGTTCGATGCTTGAACTTGTATATGCCATCGACGAGTATGTCCAAGGAATTGGTCTTTCGCTGTATATAATCAAAGAACCGGATTCTGATATAATTTCGTCGCACAAGTCCGTTTCCGGAGATAATGTTTGCCAAAACGAACTTGTTTCAATTGCATCGCATCCACCGCTCATGTATTGTTTTCGTCTGAAGATATACACGGCACCCGAACCGCTGACTCCCGGTGCGCCTATGGCGAGGGTATCTCTGTCCAATGAAACCGATTTACCAAAATTATCTCCATTTGAATTTCCTTGTATAATATTTATCAACCCCCAATTATCGGTTCCGCCTTTGTATTTATCATACACAAACACATATCCTGGATATGAACCGGTTGGAAAACATATTGAACCGGACGATGACCCAACTGCCAAAAAGTTATCACGGACAGACACAGACTGTCCAAATGTGTCAGTAAAATACGAACCACTATTTTGCAAATTCTCCACAGTGTATGGAAATGTCTTGTCTATATCAAAGTCTTGCAAGAATCCAACGTCTCTCAACGGCGATGTAAATTTCTTTATTGGTCTGTGAATTCCCAAATTATCATCATATTTGAATATGGCCGCATAGCCTTGACTTCCCGTATTCAAATTATATTTGTCTATAGATGAACCGGCCACAACATATTTATACCACGAGCTAACTGCTTCTCCAAAATGTTCATTATCCGATTGAAATGTATCAACCAACGAACTTGAATCGTATAAATAATCGGATGTACCGGTATACGAAACATTCATGCCAAGTTTAAGATATTCTTTTGCGGTATCAACATCTATATGCTTGGATTCTCCGTCTAATAAATTCAAATGAAATTCCCCACTTGAAGTGTTCCAATACGGTCGAGGATATATGTTCCTCATTGCACTCAAATATGTGTATTCAGAAAAATGTGATCCCGTGATATAAAGATTGGTATATCCATCATCTTTGATGATATATGTGGCATGTGGATTGGAATTGTCCACTATTTCAACGGTTTCCGGTCTTATTTTTTCACCAAAATTTGTTTGATTTAGTGCCAAAGTAACAACTCTATCGTGTATATTTCTTACTTCCTTTTTTCCAGTTGCCGTGTCCGTTACAATACTTTCAACACCAAACAACTCCATAAAATTTTTCTTGTTGCGATAAAACATGGAGTCTGTGAGGCTGTATATATTTCTGGCATATTTTCCAGATGGATTAATCAATTCAACTGACGCTGTATAATATGAACTCCCAGATGGATAAAATATGGAAGTATTTTTTATTCCCTCATTAACTTCACACAGATTATCATAATAAGTATTAAATCCATATGCATCCTTATGACCAAGATGTACACTCTGAACGCTCCAGTGTTTGAAAGTCTTAAATGGTCTTACTGTGATATCTCCTGCGGAGAACTGCTTTATCATATATAGATAAATATAATCAATGTTTGAGTATTCACTTGCCGATAGAGCGAGTTTTTACAATTGACAACATTTCTTTATAACCCATCCCAAAACACACTACTTAAACAATGTAAAATTTAACTTTTATTAGTTAAACATCTATCTTAATTTTTATAAGACACTCGTTGGTAAAGTCTTTTAATAACGGCTGACTCAGTTTTGCAACAGCAACCAAGTCGTTTGTTTCATTATATAGACCAACCGAGGTTACATATACTTTTGGATTGGTATAAAAATCGGTGAATCTCAATTTACCATACTCCGAACTAGATTTGTCAGATATAATAAATGTTGGATTGTTGCTGTAATTATACTCTTGGTTCTTTACTCTCACAAAATAATGACGAGCGGGAACATATTCAGTTACTCTCGCTTTCATTGGCAACGCAGCCGCACCCTGTTTTATAGATGCGAAGAGAACATTCTGCATTCGTGCAAATCCATCACCCCAATAGTTTGAAGTATAATCGTTCAAGGATATTCCACCAACATTTCCAACCAACGACTGAAGAACTGTCGGGTTCAATATGATTATTCCCAAGTCTGGGTATATAGATCCAATTGCTTCGTAATTTTTTGTCGTGGACAAAGATCCGCTTTCAATCGAACCTCGTATAAGATTATAACGCTTTCCACCAGTCTGCACACCAGTTTCCGGATTAATTCTGGAATCATCTATCAGTGTAATTTTTCCATTTGCTCCACTGGACCCACTTAGTGTAAATTCAAATTGGCCGGGATCTAAACGATCTTTGTATTTTGTGCCTCTAAATGAAATTGCGTAAATATCATCAGAATCAATCTGTGTCTGGTTTCCGTTATTATCCGATTTAACAAATGTAAATTTAGAATCACCGGGTGCCAACAGTAAATTTCGGTATTGATTGTATATTGCCTTTGTTGGATATATCAAACTTCCCTGTGACGCGTTTTTGTCGAATGTTGAAGAACCCGATCCTGCGGAGTGACCATACGTAATCGAAAAATATACGTCGGAACTGGCGGACGCTACTGGATAATCATAAACGTTGGTATAATACAGTCCATTTAACGGTTCATACAGCGATGATGACTGCGTCGTTTGAATACTGCTGGTATAAAACTGAGACCAGTTCGTTTCGCCGTCGCTCCACATTCCGGTGGACACTGGCTGGGATCTTCCCGCCACTATGTCCGTTTGATCAAATTGCTTGAAGATCATATGATTTTAATTAATTTCTTACGTTAACAGTGACTGGGATCGAAATTGACCCACCACTCTCGTTGCCAATGATTGTTAGAGTAGTTCCAGTTGTAGTGGTCAATGACATATTTGGTACAAATCTAAATCTTAATCCAAGTGCTACTTGTGCAGTTGTGGACGAAACATCCCCAATGAATGTTGGAATTGTTGCAGTTGTTGCGGTCTGAAGCTGCTCTCCAACAATAGTGCCAACGGTTTTATTAGCTAAAATTGCAGTGTATCCAAGTGTGGTGTTGTACGCTGGATTTGTGCTTGGAACAACAACAACCTCTCCTTTGTAATCATTGTCAACGTTGATGGAACTTTGACCAAGACTGATAACTGGGATTGAAGTCTGTCCAGAAGGCAATGTTACTAGCTTATATTTTAAAGCTTGAGTTTCATCTGTGAATGCTTCAAACACCGGAGTATTACGAACGGCGAGGTCATAATATGCCGATCCCTGTGGGTGATTTGGTTGATACAAACTATAATCAATTTCATCATCCGAAAGAGCATACGATGTGATATTAAGACCGCCTTTTGCCGCCAGCAATTCTCTGCCCTTTTTTGTGAGAACCGCATCCACAGTGATTGTCTGATTATTGATATACGCCATATAGTGTTACTTTCCTAATAAATATATACGCCATTCTCTTTTTTCTTATTTTTTTATATAGTTTTCACAATAACCGCATCAGTATTGTCGGTCAATCCAGTCTTTGGATCTACAGTAGTTTTTTTATTTTGACTACTACGTTTCCATTTATAATTGGTTTGGACTTTGGTTATTGGATTTGTTTGATATGCGTTAATTTCTTTTTGAGAAAACTGCAATTTGCTATATTTGTGATGAGTTTCCATGTAACCATTCAATAATTTGGAGCTTGTTGGATAGTATTCCATGGAGTAAATCTTGCGATAATTTAGACCAGAAGCCAGCGGCGCAAATAAATCGCCCGAACCATGTGTGGAAAATATATTAAATATCGACGATGTGGGAGCTTCTGATATAAATTGAATATTATACACCGTTCGTTCATATATTGAACTTGAATAATTCCCAGCAAAAAAACTTCCACTGAAATGCCCGTATATATAGCCTTCAAACGATTGAACACCACCATCAACATCAAAATATCCAGAATATGTAACTGGACATCCATTTTGGAACATACTTCCCGATATAATAATTCCTGGATTTACAATCGTACCATTCGTAATTGCACCGTATATTGGATCTATGTAAGGATACTGCACTACATCCAATCCATTTACCGAACCGGATATTATTCCCATAAGCTTGTGAGAATTGGTTGTAGCATAATCTTGCCAACCGCGCATACCGGCATCAAAATATAAACTTCCGCTGAAATATGTTTTTGGTATAGCTTGGCCTCTTGGAGAAACCGATGCAGTCATTGGATATCTGTCCACAACCGGCAATTTTGCAATATTAACCTTATAATAAGTGTTTGTGATTGTTTCCGTTTTTCCCGAAAAATCATTCACTATCTGGTTTTCATTCAATTGAGAATATGGAGCAACGTATTTTTGCGACACTTGATATTTTTTCGTGTATGGTATTACATCCGCCCTATAATAATTTCCATTATAATATGTCAATCCGTTATTTCCATAAATTTCAAAACCATATTGATCTTGTTCCGCCGGAAAAAATACTTGATTTACATCCGAATATGTTGCAATTCCTCTGTATTCCTGTCTCAATATTCCAACTCTATCCGGATCTTTTACAACGCTAATTTTACTTTTTGAATAAGTTTCGCCAGTTTTTTGATCTATGTTCTCTTTCACCAGCGGCTTCAATTGTAACTTTGGTCTTTCCAGTATGCTCGGTTCAATCAATATACCGTCCACCAATTTTGCTCTGGCCGGAATTATCCCCTTTATATATTTGAACATTGCCTTGTCAAAATAGAATCGAACAATATTCATGAAGAATGTGAAATCAATATTTCCAAATCCTTGGTCATAATATATCTGTCTAAATCTTTCAAATTTATCGTAAGAATTTTTGTAAACGGATGCTGGATCTCCAATCAAATCTCCCAATGGAAATTCACCAAAGAACTTAATGATTTCCGTATTTTGCATTTCCGACGGAGAGAAAAATATTCCGAGCTTGTTTGAATCTGTACTTATCAGTTCACTCGTCATATATGACGCTCGTGTATCTGGAGAAAGATTTGTGGAAAGTTCTTGTTCTACATAATTAATTTTATTACTTCTGAATTTACTGGACCCATAATCGGGAATTTTCATTATCATTCGCACGTCCTTGCGAGAAAACTGATATGGAAACGACGGGCCTTCGGATGGGTCGCAATATGACAATCTCTCCAATTTACCAAAAGATTCTGGAAAGTTTGCGGCTCCAAATGTTGGAAAATCTTTTCTAAATGATAAATTATTCAAGTTCACCGCGTATGATTCGGTACTATAAAGATCGACTGGTCGCTCAAATGATATTCTATACAAATTATCAGAAATCATTTCCATAGGATCTTCGAGGTCATATGCATTTCTATGAAGTGTGTGTGCCTCAAAACGTGCGGTCGATAATGGAGTTTCCCATACTCGTATATCGTCAATATTTCCAAAAAAAGCCTCTGGGTCGATATTTAAAGACGCAGTACTTTGATTGTAATTTCCTATATACAGATACTCACCAGTACCAAAAGAATTATTGAAACTTCCACTCACGAACATACTGGAAGTTACACTGTAAGTTATTCTATCATCTTCCGATTTTTGAAGAAGTAGGTCATATCTGGTTGGATATTCATCCAAATTTATAGTTGCATTGAAATGAACATCAACATCGTTTCTCTTTACCATTGCGTGGTAAGAATTTCCATCAAATATTGGGGCGCGTGATGTAACTGCGGTCTTAACATTTCCATACCCATCATCTATACTGAAAAATAATTTCCCCCAATCATTTCCTCTGTCGCGAACAGCACCAACCACCCAATTATCAGAACAATTTGCCAATCTAAAAACCGTACCAGATTCACTTGTTTTTGCTGGATCAAATCTGAAATTGAATTCAATTGTCTTTGCACTACCGGTCCAATTAAGAACGAAATACTCAAAACTTCCGCTGAAATATGGCTCGTATTTTACTTCTTCCACGATATGTTCTGTAGTATCGGTAAGATTGCTCGTATTTAATATTCCGCCATATTCTTTTATTTTAATGATATTCTTTGGAACGCCAAAGCATGAAATTAATGCATTCAATGATGCTTCCGTCCCCTTTGCTTTGTATATGAAAGGAAGACTATTCAATAATCTTTTCCATATTATTTGGTTTCTTTGTTCTTCGGAAAGATTTCTGGCTTGAGAATAAAATTCAGATTCTGGGTCAAAATCGTTTTTTGAGAATGACGCCAGAATAAGCGGAAGGTTATCTTTTGATATTTCCGCATCCCACCCAAGTGAACGAAGCATATCTCCAACAATATCCAAGGATATTCCAAAATTTGGAGAACTTGAATAATTATTTTTTTCAGTTAACTGTTTTATAGTCAATGAAATATTATCAAAAAAATGACCAACCATGGCCACAAACTTTATATAATCGGCATTGTTGCTTGCATCCTCTATAATGAACTGTGGCAAATTATTTATCAATGAACCTCCATTATTTTTATCATAGAATGATGCCGACGTGTATCCATCAACTCCCTCTCCATGTTTTATATACCAACCGGGATTTTCATACAAAAATCTTTCATATCCATCCATTCCAGCCTCCAACTCATCTATTTGAGAATTTGCATCGGATTTTTCTTTTAAATAAAATGCATCATTTGGATTCGAAACAAGTTTGGCGTTAACGGTGTCTATTTCATAATACAAAGAATCGATTTGCTTTCTTTTACCACCAAATGCTTGAAGTCTAATATCCGCCGAAGAAAAATTTACAAAATTTTCAAAGTTTCTGTAATTCGTAGTATCAATCAGTTGGTTTTCACGCGAACTTATCTTCTTTGCCAATTCATTGTATGCACTTCCGGTGACAGAAATTAGCTCATCCATCGACAAAGCTTGCGTGGAATTTCCCTCATTTTCTATTTTTACAAGAAAATTTGGTCCTCTCAACGGTATTGTTTTAATTTCCGTCTTTGAAAAATAAAATAAATTCTGTACAATTGGCAAGAATCCAAAATCACATGTGATCCACGCCTCTGCACCCAAGTCAAAATTTTGTGGCAATGGATCTATTATTTTAAGTGCTAAATAATCATAGAACCTTGGATCTTGAGTTGGAATCAATTTTTGATTGATTATCGATATTTTTTGACCATTTGTAAAATTTAAGTAATACTTAAAATACCCGGATAAATCTATATTTCGCTTGAGTTCTGCCTCATAAATCGCGGGATAAAATATTTCGTTGTAAAATATAGTTTGTAAAAATTCAACAATTTGGGGAAAACTATCTGGACGTTTGTTTGTGATATTGTTGAGTTCTCTATCAACAATAAACAAAAACAAACTGTAATAATAATCCTGTATAATTTGGAATGTAACTCCAGCTTCATAATTCTGATACATCCAATTATTGAACTGATTATATATTCCAAGAATATTATTGTTGGCAATTTGTCTATTTGATTTGTAATTTCCGGTTGATACTCCGTAATATATGTCGGTCAAAAAGTTTATTACGTCAACGTCCGTTTTGAGTCCATAATTATACTTCAGAGCAGCCGATCCACTTGGATTGGATTCCATCACTAGATTATAAATGTTGTATATTTGGGGATTGGAAATATTCGTTGATATTTCTTCAACAACATCTTTCAATTGAAGTCGACTGTTGGAAAATATATCATATTCTCGATTTATTTCCGAATCGGTACCTCTCAGCGTTTGAGGTATCAATGTTATTTCTTGTCTTCCGGTAGAAATAGTATTGATGATAAGTCTCTCGCCGTTTTGTTTTTCATTTCCAACAATATTTCTATTTAATTCAACATATAGCTTGTAGTTTCCATCCTGCACTCCAATAGAATTCAAGCATCTGCTTACATCAAATAGCAGTGACTTTTGGTCGCTACCAACAATGAAAAAATCACTATTATATTTCTTGTATGAGTATTGATTATACTGATTAAAAGAATCATAATATGACGCGGTGTGTTTTGTGTAAGAACCACTGGAATAAATGGTTGTGGAAGCAACAAATTCACCACTTAGCTCATATACGCCAACATTTATGATGTCTTTTTCCGATTTACCGAACGGAAAATTACTGGAAGTTTGATTTTCTGTGTAAAAAATAATGTCCGACCGAGACAATGTAGATCCATGACCCAAAGATTTCGAGGGATATGATATGAATTGCAAACTATTATTCAAATTTTCCATATAACTTATAATTCGTAAAATGTAGGATCAATCTTCGTTTCTACTTTAGTTGGAATATACACAGCATTTATCAACTCTATTGTAATAGATGAACTATATATCTGATCAGGAGCATTCTGTATTATCAAATTTCCACTACTATCAATATTTGGAATGATCGAACCGCTGCGAGTTATTTTTTCTATGTCGGTTTGATTGTATCCTTGCAAAGTTGGGTTTGGATTCATCTTGAAATCTTAAATGGTGTTGGGATATCAAATGTCATTATAGACCCGCTTTGCTCTGTTCTTATTTGAACCTTGTAGTATCTTTCTGACGGTAGACCAGTTGTGTCTAGCATGAAATAATTTCCATTTGAATCAAAGCTCAAACGAGTAAAATTATCATATGGCAATATATTTTCCTCGCTCTCGGCGTCCTTTATTTGATAAAAACTAGATGATGGTAGATAGTACTGTGATAAATAATCGGAAAGTTTGTTCGTAAATGTCTTTTGAGGATATCTTTTTCTGGGACTAACATCCAGTCTGATGATTGATCCAAACTTATATTCCGTGGCCATGTTTTTTATGCCAACTACGGCATCTCGAATTTGAATTGGGCTGGCACTTCCTGTATCAAATCCTGGTGACTCCCAACTTAAAACAGAGTCATCCCACGCAACATCCAGATATGGTGAATATATAGTATTTGTTTCTTTGCTGAAGAATTTCAAAGTTCCATATTCAACAGAACTTGATTCATCGCTGTGCATCAAAATTAAACCATTATTTTGAATTTCTTCATTTAACCACCCAAGCACCATGCTAGTTACTTCCATTTTAACATCGCTTGTTTGATAATCAAAGTCCTGTTTGGCACTATAGCTTCCAGAAATATATATATGTGTGTCAATGGCTGAACCGGATTTTTTGGTATTGCTGTCTATCCACCACACACCGCCGCCACCACAATCCGTGAATGATCCTGTACTCCACCACTTTTCAATCTGATCCGCTCTACTGAATTTCCAATTTACACCATCCGGTGAGGTTGATCCGTCATATTTATAACCGGTGCCCATATCCCAAGATTGAGAAATTGGATAAGCAAATAATGTGTATTTTGTTGGAACTTCAACGGACTCACATATTTTCAGATTGAGGTAAAATTTAGGGTTTATTATTTCGTTATTTGTTATTGCGGTTGCAACATCGTCCAAATCAAAACGAAGTAGTGCTCTTGAAACAACCGAACTCATTGTGTTGGTGTATCTTGGTTCGTATGAACTGGAAATGACAACAGAACTGGTTGACTCCGGATTAAATGATCCCGAAAATGAACCACTCAACAATTCGCAACTTGATGCCGTGTATCCGACCAGTTCCGTATATTGAACTACGCTGGAGCATCCGTTGGTAGATATTCGCTTTTCCACTTCAAGCAGTTCGTCCAATCCTGTATTTTTATACATATAGGCTGGAAGATTGCTTATGTATGCGTCTTTAGTTGGATATAAAAAGTAGTGCATGTGCTATATTATTCACATTATAAATATACGCCGCCTCAAATAAATTTGAGCTATATTTACGCTACACGCCCCACTATATCTTTTGATGGAAAGCGGACTTCAAATACACTTGGATCAATTGATGGATATATAACTCCATCGACAGTAGCTTTTCCTATATTATACTCATGCGGAGAATAATCCCCATCTTTTAAGGTTAAATTCTTGACATTCAAATATGTCACAGATTGTACTCCATCCACTTTTGCGATTTCCAATTGAAGGCGACTTAAATTAATAGGTTGACAGAATTTAATGTTATTAATATCAAAAAATTGTTGAACCAATGTTAAACAATTTGCCAGAACTTCTCGTTTATTATAATTCTTGTATACAATTACCGTAAAATCTATTCCTATATTTATGATATATCCATCAATCATATTTACACTGTCTGTCAACATTCTATATTGATTTAGATAATTTTTCAAATTTTGGCGAATAGCTTCGTTTGATGTGATTAACCGCTGGTTGTTGTCATAACATAATATATAAAGATTTATAGCGAACTGATTATTTTTATTTGGGTTGACTTTGTTAATTGTGCCCGGAGAAAAACGGCCCGATTGAGTTTCCGTCGGAGTCGCTTGTATGTTTGCCATATCAAGTTGCGTATCAGTTACTGCATAAACTTTTGCTATAGATCCATATTTTGATGGCATTGCAAATGTTCTTACCTCGTAATCTCCCTGAGTAACAACTCTGTTTTGTGCGGCGAAATAAGCAAGTGCGTTATTTCTTATTTCATCGTTTGTTTCGGCGCTTCTTCCACCCGACGCGGAAATGGGATTATTTACTTTGACGGAACGGCGCACGAGATTTGTAAGATCCAATTCAAGCTTTCCTATCTCGGTCAAATCTCCGAAAAATTCCACCGAGCTAATATTTTTTATGGAGTTGGAATTTATATTGCTAGTTATTCCTCCACCAACAACATATCTAATTGTCAGGGTGGTGTTTGATGGAGCCTGGCCGAATGACTTTGACGACAGAAAGTTAGATGGATCATATGCAATATTTTCAGCTCTGAATGTGGTAGGCTTACTAACGGTGAATGCGTTTGGAACAATGAGTTCGTCTTCTTTGATACTTGTGCCAGACCCAAATTCCAAAAATGTGGTATTGTCGGCACCAACTCCTGTCACGAATCTTTTTGCTGTGCGCAAGTATCTCAACAAAAACGGAGAAGTATCTCTGTATACCGATAGAGTATTATCGTTTTTATAAATGTTCTCGTAGTTGACCGGTACAAGATCTTGTGCGAGATAATCCGTTTCATGCCAGCGATTTCCATCGGAATCGTATATATCCATTACCTCAATTACATTTGGTTCGTCCAAATATACTTTTAAGAATGGAGACGGATTTCCAATAGACACCGTTTTTGTAACAATTCTACCAGAAAATGCATCAACCGTCTTTTTTAACACAAAAAAATCGGGTTGACCGGCTGCATTGCGTTGAAACACGGATACCTCCAGTGGATCGTTTTTTGTATCCACTGTAAAATCTACAGGAGAATTTGTTAAAAATGATATTCCGCTATCACTGGTAGTTGACATACCAGCTTTTATGATTTGAGAATAGTTTAGGTCGGGAACCATTTGACCGCCTGTGTTCATCTTCGATGGCACAAGTTGATATACATCCAACTTTGTGACTGATGGTGATATTGGCTTCATCTTATATCCCATCGATCTAGCGGCATCGATTATGTTCTTACGTTCTTCCGAATTAACCAACATAGATTCTTTAAATTGATAATCTATATAATACGACAACACATCTCCAACATATGCAGCCATTTCAATAAACATCATGCCCGCAGAAGCATCGCTAAAATCCTTGTATGTGTTTGGATAGTATGTTTTAGCAAAATCCATCAACGATTGTTTCAACTGAGTGAAATCTTTATTGAGATATTTTACATCTTTTTTATCCGGCTGAAATGATTTTGGTGTATCTAGTATCATATATTTCCAGAATTTACGGCAACTTCGATGGTTTGTGTTTTGTTGATACCCGCACTTGGTACCGTGAATAATACTTTTACTCCAACTTTGTTTTTGTCTTTGTATTCCGCGCTACTGGTATAAATTTGAATGTCTTGAATTTTTACATAACTCATCCATTTTGCAATATCTCTTTGTATGGAATTTTTTACCATAGGGGTAATATCATCTGTATAATTTTCAAACAAGATGTTCCACAAACCAGATCCAAATTCCGGATTCATTCTACGCTCGCCTTTTCTCGTTCTCAAAAGTACATTAAGGTTGCTTTTTATCTGTTCGAGAATGTCATAGCTTGAATTAAAAAATCCCTGCGGCCCATGAGTTATAGGCAATAATATTCCATATGTCTGTGACGGAGTTACCATTTTTATACCTGACGTTTTGCTGTTGCCTTGGCGTCAACAGCCTTTAGTAATTTGGAATAATCGCGCGACAGTGCATTCGCAACTGCCGCCATTTCTTTATTTTCATTCAATGTTTCAATTGGAAGAGTTTTGATGACATCCATTGCCGATGGTGCGGATTCTTCTTCATATGGAACTCCACCGACAGTTTCATTCAGAATCTGATTGAGGATTGGATTTTTTGCAAACATCTTCATAGGCTGTGGAGTTTGTTGCTTTGCCGGACCATCAAACTTTACATTGAAATTTGTAGTTTTTGTTGGTATCGAAGCCATCGGCCTTTTGGACTCTAATATGGCGTCTGAATTCTGAGTTATTTTTTCAGCCAATACTTCCATCAGAAGTTGTGGAAGTGCATTATTAACTTCTTCTTTTACGATAGTTCTTATAATATCTACTAGTTCGTTCTTTTTCATATATATGGTTCCTTATATAAATATACAATATTTTTAATTATTATCCGGTTGGTGGAAAGGTATATGTCTTTTGTTGAGAATTTTGACTTATAAATTCCGATTGATTTATCTCCACTTTTGCCTGAAGTTCAGATGTTATGGACGGAAATGCATCTCCTAACGTGGGTATACCGGATTTTGGTACTTCGGGCGCAATTTCTGTCACGTTACCTTCTTCATCAGTTTCAGTTCTGGGTGGGTTTGATATTTTAAAGTTCAATTCAAATTGCCCCTGTGCGGCTCCCAGAACCCCGCCAATTTGGTCTTTTAAGTCTCCTATCTTTTCATTTATTCCAGTTTTATCCACAGCATCATTTACTTGATCCATTACTTGACCAACAATATCGTCTGCAATTTGGCTCAAGAGATGTTTCAATATTTCGCTTGGACTGTTTTTCATAAGTGCCCTGATAATGGATAGTGCTGCCAACGCCATACCCATATTAATTTTCAAACCTGGAATAAACGGGGGACATATCGTAGTATATTTCGCGAGTTGCTCGGCTATCCACTTTTTTCCAGCACCAAGATATAGTCCTATTTTGTCCAATCCTGGAAAATCTGGAATTTTTGGAAATTCCAATCCAAGGTCGCCAACTATGACTCTTATATTTGTTGGTATGCCAAAGGTTGCCAATGCCTCATTGAGCGGCGGTAGTGCATTATCCAATTTTCTCGTTGCGAAAGCAATTGCACCACCCATAGTTGTTGGTGCTCCATATGCGGATGCAATAGCTCCAACCACTCCGCGAGCATTGGTTGGTATTCCAATTTTTCTACCATTTATTGTCGCACTCAAATTCAATCCACCGGTTGATGTACTGACTCCACCTCTACGATAAGATCCAAAAACATTAAAATTTGGAGTCAGTCTCAGTCTTGGAATTCCAAGCGATGGTGCACGCTGTTGACTCAATAAATTTGATATATTAACTCCACCGGGAGTTGATCTAGCATAATTACCAGGTGCTGTTTCAACTGAAAATGCAATATAGCGAGGTTTATTAACAGTAGTATTACTGAGTGTTCTTCGTGTTGGAGGCGCGGTGCTTATGCTTAATATACTCATATTATCATCCAATAAATACTCGGCTGCTCATCAATGAACTCAATTGAGAGCGAAGGGCAATCAAGCTTGTCTGTGATGCAAAAAGTGATTGCAATTGTTCAATCCACAAGATCGCCGCTGGAGGCAGAGCCGGTGTGGTCGGCCCAACCTTTGTTATGTGAAAATGTGAGATCAATGCAGATAGCATTTGTATTTGAGTATTTACACTTAAAAGCATCCAATCGCACAAGGTATACATCCAAAGCACAGTATCTCGTCCCTTCAATACCGGTTGCTCATTTGGAGCATCTTTGTTGAAATTTAAATATATCTTCGCCGCATTCAAAGTCATTATTCCATTTGCAGAAGTTATGGTTGTATTTCCATATGAATTTAAACTTAATACCTGATCCGTAGTTATAGTTATAAATTTTTTGGAAAAAAACATCATTTCATTTGATCTGGCCGAAAATATTAATCTATCACTGTTAAATACAATCTGTTCACCGTCCAACTTTGATGGAAATTTTATTGATTTGGTTACATTAACCATACCGGTAGTTGTGTTTGGTGTAAAATTTGATTGGGTTTTACCCGAAGTGAGATGAATGGATGAACCATCACTGTTTATATTTTCCAGCGTCAATCCTTTGGCAGTTTTACCGTCAGCACCTTTTATCGGAGCTTGTCGGTTTCGTATCAAAATCATTGGATTTCCTCCTTTGTCGGAATATTCTCCAAGCCCATTATCATTATTTCTTGTAAAATCGTATGCTCCAAATCTAATCGAAGACCCAAACCTAGATTGAAGAATTGTATCTCCTTCAAACGATCTCAATGCTCGTATCTTTGGATTAAATTTGAAATAAGAGCCAAGAACTCCGGTATAGTTTGAGCCTCCGGCATAATTCATTGTAGAAACTGGACCGTTTATCTTCTCTCCATCTTCATCGAGGTTTTCATCAACACCACCGGAAATTCTTTCTGCATAAATTAATGCGTTTGAATTTACATTGTAACTTGTATTGATCTTTCTTGTATAAAAATATTGATCCATGTACTTTCCAACAATGACCATTTCATTTATCAATGGATACTCTACAATTCCGGTGTTTTCAATCGGAGATGCCCAATTTAAAAGTTGAGTTTCAACATTGATGTCACTTTTAAAAAATCTAAACTTTATTTTACCTATCCAAGAATAGTCTGGATCTTTTTCACTTGGAGCACTTCCATCTATATTGGGTGGCCATTGTTCAGGATCGAGCGTTGATTTATTAAACATATAATGCGACTCGTCCATTATTACGTCCAATACAACAGCTTCTTCCAGTTCGTAAAAAAATATGCTGTCGGGTTTTCTTTCAATTACAAACTTCTTGGATGCCAACATGTCATTCTGCTTGACATTCTGCTCACCGCGTCTTTCTATTATTGAATGTGCCATATACTATTTTGATTGTCTATTTGAAACTTCCTTGGTACTTAGCTGCTTTGCCGTTTCTTCGACTGTTGTCATAAGTTGTTTTCTTTCTTCGTCGGTAAGCAACATACCTCCACCATCACCGTCCGCACCAACCTTGCCAGCCATCAATCTTTGAATAATGGCAGCAAGTTTGATTAGTTGCTCATCGTTTCGCACACCAACATCGAAATACTCTTTTAAAAGAGGAACAATCATTGTAGCATCGTTGATTGTTTTAATCATTTCACGAAGATCCGTGATCAAAATATCTATTTGATTCTTTTTTTCTTCACTATTTTTTATTATATCTTTACACAGGTCTGAGAAATTTTTACCTTTGTATATCTCTATGTCACTATTCATGTTCATAAATAGATATTATAATATATATTTAGATAGTTGCTCCACCAATTGTGCCTCTGTTAAGATATTCCTCGGCTATAATTTTTTGAGCAGATTTCATCTTGTTGATCACTTTGGTAATCTTTTGAGTCGGACAGTCGGCTATTTCTCGTATATATAGATACAGTGCTTTTTTATTATATACATCTATTCTGTCCGAATTTCTGAATATTTCAACCACAGCATATGCTATCTTTAAATCCTTCTCTTTGTTGAAAAGTTTGTTAACGTTCTTGTCCCAATAATCAACCATCAACTTAATAAATTCTTTAGCTTCGCTTTCTCGCTTTCGATGTTCCGGTTCAACCACAAATTCGCCAGACTCACCCGTTTGCTCACAAATTTCAACGTGCTTTTTAAATCTCCTATAGGTCATGTTGTTGTCCAATATGAACCAATTTTTAGCAACAATACTGAAGTAGCTGAATGCCTTGCCTTTTCCAGCTTCATATTTGCTCATGTTTGCCACCATGTGTGATATGGCTTGTTTTTGGATTTCAAGAGGACTTACATCAGCATAGCTAAATTTGAAAGTATTATAAATGTTTTCTGCTATTTTTAAAAAGGCATGCTGAATATGCTCGTTGTATATTCTATCTTTTTCTCTTGCGTCGTCGGTACTATTGTATGCAACAATCGCCGCTTCGGTATCAGGCGTGAAATACACATTCGATATCTTCGGAACTGTTTCTTCTAATTTTTTATTTTTAGTACCCTTGGGCCTGCCTCTTGATCTTTTTAAAATTTCCGATGTATTTTCAAAAGTTGGATTGATTTTTATTTTTTTCACACGTATAGGTTTTTCTACACGTTTCTTTTCCATTTTTTTTATCTTGGATGTTTTCGACTTTTTCAAATTTTTCTTTTTATTCATGTTATTTTATTTAAATATTTTTGTTCAACCAAATCTATCGTTGAACTCTTTTGTTATTTTTAGTATATCGGAAAAAGTTCCACCCACGTCGTCATCTTTTTCAAATAAATTTCTATCATCTACCGATTTTATTCTGCTATACATTTGGTTGACCTCGTCTCTAAATTCCGAAACCCAAGATTCATACATTTCAATTTTCTTAATCATGTTATAGCATGCATACGATAAGGCGCACGTTGATATTAGAAATAATATCATCAATATTATTATTATCCACATAAGTTACTCACTTTCTTCTTCCGAGTCTCCGATTTCGTATCCAAGAGACTCTTTCAGTATTTCGAGTGCTTCTTCAACTTCAATCCATCGGCGGTTTTCCAGTGCATATTCAAGCAATTCTTTTGCTTCTTCAAGATTGTCTAGGTTAATGTTCATAGTATTTTCCATCCTTGTTCAACAAATTCCATTGCTTTTTTATATTTTATATACTGGGTTTCTCCGTTTTTTTCAATTACTACTTTATCATTTCTTCCATGTTTTATTTTTTTCTCAATATTCTTAACAAAACGAACTCCATCGTCTGTGATAAGTTTGCCGTTTAAATGGTCTATTTCATGTTGAATACACACACTCTCCAGTACACCATAGTCACTATAAATGCTATCTTTGGTGACTGGCTCATTATCTGGTCCAAATGGTAATGAATTTGCGTGGTTGAGAGTATTAACTGTAACCTTCATGTTTCGAATTGTGCTGCCAGATTTTCCCGGAATACTCAAACAACCTTCTATATAAATGATTTTTTCATCACTTTTCTCTGTTATCACTGGGTTCATTAATATGATGGGCGGCTGATCTTTTCTTGCTCGCACAATCGAAACACTTTTAGATATTCCGATTTGATTGGCGGATAATCCAATTCCCACTTTGTGGAAATCAAGTGCTTCTATAAGTTTATTTGCTATTTGCTGCCCCTCTTCAATAGAATTAACTGGAGATGTTGGCTTTCGTAAGAATTCTTTGTCCTTAATAATTTTGTAAATCATTGATATGTGAATAGTTTTACTATACAACTCACATATATATCTAATTATCGGATTTTGTCAATATATAATAAAACAATTTATGGTTGTGGGCGACTGAAATACTCAGATTCTCTTAATATAGGAGACGGCACTGGTGGCGATTGATTTATTATTACCGATTCTACCATATTTCTCAATGCCATTTCGTAATTATCCTTGGTGACTTCGGAACCTGATGTTGGTTCTGATGTTTTCGTTGGAGTTGGGGTTGGAGTTGCGGTTTCAATTGGGGTGGTACTTGGAGTTTCTGTTATCGTTGGGGTTGGAGTTATTGTCTGTGTTGGAGTGACGCTTGGTGTTGGAGTGGGTGTTGGAGTGGGTGTAGGTTCCGGCGTCAGTGTTGGAACAATTGCAAGTTGCATATCATCTTTATTTTTCAACATTGTGTTGAAGGCCAGAACCAACGCTATTGCAAGCGGATCAAAAACCGCCATGATTGACCATATGAAATAATTTACCGCTTTATCCAACGGAATACCCAAACTGTTTGCGATGAACTTGAATGTACCAACGTCCGTGTGAACAATTTTTTCTTTTATTGTTGTGTTTTCATTTTTTAGATCCTGTATACTTTTTCTATATTCCGATATTTTTTTCTTCCCATCTTCAATCAATTCTGTTTTTTTAGAATTCAAAGATACTACCTTACTGTCGGATTCTTTGTTGTATACATCAATTGATGTCATTATTTCATCGTTTTCTTTTTCAATTTTTTTGATATTTGATTCTATTTCACCTCTTTGCGAATTGCTTCTGTTTTCTATTTCAGAAACTCTGTCGTTGTATGCTTTGACTTGCAAAGCGTACTGAGAACGTAATTTTTCAATTCTATCTTGTGAAGATTTAATCTGAGCATCTATGTCTGAGCGTTCTTTAGATTGTCCATCTTTAACCGTTCTGGCCTTGTCCAACCCATTCTTTTTAAACAATCCACCAGTTCCTTCTTCCATCCATTTCTGCATCTCTTTGTCCAATATTTCCAAACGTGTATTATACAGTTTGATTTGTTCAAGTTCTCTGGATATGTCATTGTCAGATGATGATTTTGAAATCTCAAGTGCCTGTTTTGCTGCCATTACGTCAGAAGACGCATCCTTGTTTGTATTTGCTGTTTTACGTATGTTTTCAATTTGTTGATTTTTTTGTGCAACTACTTGAAGTTTTTGTTCTATAAACTTCTTTCTATTGACATCAGCGGCAGCAATTTCATCCGCATTATAATCAGACTTCTTTATGATGTCTATTTCACTGTTTATCTCCGCAACTTTTATATTATTTGATTCTATTTGCTGTTCATATCCTTGCACTGCAATGTTTGTAGCCGTATATCCCGCACTTAAATATCCGTAAATACCAACTGATGTTATACCCATGAGAAATATGGTTGCAATTACCATATATGTTTTCATGAGGATATTTATGTCATTCCATTTTTGTTTGAGAAATGTGGCAGTGATAATTTTACCAATTTCAAGAGCACTTCCCATTATTATAATTGATATGCCGCCGCCAACAAACAACAACTTTAAACCAACGATACTAAAATACGCGCCACACGCAGATATTGCTATTGCACTCAATAATACTAAAAATGCTAAAAAGTTCATAGTATATAAGTATAGTATATATTATAAAAAAAAAAGAACCCCAAACTTTATGTTTGGGGTTCTTTTGGTGTAAAATATGTATTATATTTTATTCACGCCTGCGATAACAGGTTATGCCGAAGGAAATTGTTTTAACAATTTCGATGCGGTATCAAGACCATAACGACGAAGGCTATCGGATATTTTTTCGACATAATCATTGAGATCTTTGACATATACACTACTATTTATTCTATAGGGTTTAGTGATAACAGATTCTTCTTGAAAGCGCTCAAATTCTCTCACAAACCCAGCCGTCCCTTCTATAAAATGTATCAATTCTTTTAATTGTTTTGTTTTTTCTTGAAATCTTGTTTTAGAGGCCGCATTTCCTTGTTCTGCCCTGTCGGGATTCCAAATACGTTGGTTAGCGCCGCTGTTCTGCTCGTATCCACCGTCGCTGGTTCGATTTGCATACCAATCGATACCATTTGCCTCTAATTTATACAATTGATTTTTAATTTCGTGACGTTTGCGGTCTAAGGCCGCTACAATGTCCTTAATTGCTTTGGAATTATTTTCGTAAATTTCTTTAATATTTTTTGGGTCAGATCTCTTGCCGGTTGAGCCGGTATTTTTTCCAAACGGGTTTTTTATAAAGTCCATAATACCTTCGTCTTGTTGAGAATATACTTCTTGCACAACTTCTCTAATCAACTGCTTTAATTCCGATTTTTTAATATATTTTTGTATAAAGTTACAACAATAAATATATACAACTCACAAAAAACGACAAAAAAACCCCACATTTCTGTGGGGCTTAATTAGGGGCGATTGAACTCAATATCACCCTCCACCATCCAATTATCATAAGAACTGGAACTTTATATAACCTTTACAAATGATATAATGTATAAAATTTTATCAATTGTCAACACTTATCTTATAGCAATTTGACTTTTTGTGGCTTTTGTTCTTCAATTTTAATTCTGGGCAATATAATCTTGATTGCTCCATTTTGATAATCAACCTTTATTTTACTTTTATCAATACCTTCGCCAACAGCAAAAGAGCGAACAAAACTTGAACGCTTTATTTCTCTATAAACATAACGAGCATTATTGTCTGTTTCAGTTGATGCTGGCTTCTTTCCACCACGAATGGTTAGAGTATCGCCTTCTAGTTCAACACTCACATCTTCTTTGTCTAGTCCAGCAACATCTGCTTCTAGCACAAGTTTATCTATATACTCAACCACATCCACTTTTGGAAAACTGGTTTTTGTATATGAACCTATATATGGTGTTACTCCGAAGTTATTGAAAACTTCATCAAACAATCTATTAAAAGGGGTGAGAAACTCATCCCGTGTGTATTTAGTTAGTGACATATTTATTGTATCCTTTATTTATATCGGCTTCATTATGAACACCGACATATACACATTATCATGTTTCGTGCCAAATATTGTGTCACACCGTTTACCTCGTAATTAATAAAAAATACATATTTTATGTGTATCATTTTGTCACACACATGAGACTATATGTATCAAACTTCTTTTCTTATATCTTTTGCATAATGATGAACTCTGTTGTGGTTCACCAAACTTGCCATCAACACTGCACTTCTCAATCTTCCTTTCTTCATTATCTGATATGCTTGCGACATTATTGTCTGCTCAAAAGGCGAAGCATACACAGTTTCCAAAAATATCTTATAATTACCAGCTTTTGTCATAACGCTTGGCCAATTGCTATAGTAAACATCTCCAATTAAATAACTTAATCCATCAATACAGCCAGAATTTTTCCATGTCATTTTATGTGTGCCATCTGGAAAATATCTATTCTTAATGTTTTGTGGAACATTATGCCAAGCCCATTGCTTGTGATGATCTCCAAAAAATTCACTAAACGAAATCTTAATAAAGTCTAATTTTTCTTCTTCAATTATTTTGATACATTTGTCGAGCCAGTTGTCACAATGCATATTCAATCCATTTTTACAAAGAATATTTTTGTTTTCCATGAGCATATCATCTTCAAACCACACGATATATTTAGCTTTGCTATCATGAAAATGTTGAGCTGCCCACTGTCTTGCACCACACACACCCATATTTCCCTTGCGTATTAATTCAAATTTATATTTTTTTACAATTTCATTAAACGCGGGTCTAGTACTTTCGTCAATGCTATTATCAATCAGATACTTGTTTGTAGATGTTAATAGTTCTGGATTATATTTTTCAATACTGTCCAATAGCAATTGAAGCTGCTGTGGAATATTGAAGCAAGTGATATAAAGATTGGTCCCCTTTCCAGACTTGTTCATATCAACTTCTTTTTCGCTTTGAAAATATTCAACTCCTTCTGGAACATCAACGGTTGATATACTAACTTCGCGTTTGGGAATTGGAAGTTTTTTTACTTTTTCAAAAAATGTAGACATGAGTCCATCATTATTGATCATTTCAACATTTACCAATTCCGGATTTGTATATGTGATGAGTGTAAATATACTTTCTTCAGTTCCCATATATCCGTCACTCAAAGAATCATTCAGAAGATTGTAATATATTCCGTTCATTTGACTCAAAATTTTCTTGTTGCCTCCAAAAAATCCTCCTCTAGCAACTCGATTGACTTTGGCGTTAGCATATTTATTCATACCATCAATTTTAAAGCCATGAACTTCTGTCTCGGTTTCATATGGAAAACATACATACAAAAATTTATTGAGCAATGGTTCAATTTTTTCTATTACATTATCGTGACTGAAATAACCGGGATGCACGGTTTGTGTAAGTCCGGCATCTATCCAGCAATAGTTTTCTGAATCAAATGGGTTAAATATAGCCGCGTCATTGAGCATGAACATTTTGCTCATGACTAAAGGATTGTATAAATCTAGTTTTGCTTGAGTTGATTCGGCGAGCCATCCAACCTGATTATACCAATTTGGATCTTGTCTTATAGTATTTACTTTTTCATAAAATGAAAACCATTTACGAAAATCATCGGCACTTTTTGTTCTTATATCTGTACCAACAGATCCTTGTCTGGCGATATTTATAAAATCTACATGTGCAGGATCTACATAAACTACCATTGGAACATTTTTACATGCCCTGAGCAACTTATCAAAATGCTGTAGGTATTGGCTAAATGGACGCTTAAATCCAGTATCCAATTCACCTCGCTTTAAATCAAATAATCCAGTAACTAGTGTTGTATTAAAGTTCATATCAACGTTTTTTAATAAAAGTGTCTTCGATTATCAGCCCGTCCATCTGTGTATTATCAAATACATTAAATGCTTCTTTGACCGTAGATAGTATCGGCTTGCCATTCACATTAAAGCTGGTATTTAACAATACGCCTATACCATTTATCTTTTCAACCTCTCCTATCAGATCATATAGCCAAGGATTTATTTCTCTCTTCAATGTTTGTACTCTCGCCGTGCCATCAATGTGTGTTATTGATTTCAACTTTTCTGCATATTCTTGGAGAACCTTGAAAGCAAAGCTCATATATGGAGATTCCTGACATGCCTCGAAATATTTAACGGCGTCCTCAATTCTTACAACCGGTGCAAATGGTCTGTACCATTCTCTATTTTTTACTTTAGCATTGAGCACATCTTTCATATGTGGAAAACTTGGATCGCAAAAAATGCTTCTGTTGCCAAGTGCTCTTGGACCGTGCTCGGCATTTCCACGAGCAACGCCGACTATCTTACCATTACAAATATATCTCGCCAGTTCATCGACCGGCGTATTGTGTTTGATATCGCAATTATATGAATGCTCATAGATGTAATATCCAACCGAGTCAATGTCCAATAATGGCATACCGGAATACATAACTTCAATTGGTTTTTCCGGCTTCATTACATGCAACAATCCTCCAACCGCCAATCCACAATCACTTGGATTTGGTGGAACAAACATTGGACGGTTATATCTTTTTTTGATTTCTGTATTCAACAATACATTCAATGCACATCCACCGGTCATGCCTATAGCATAATCTTTATACTTATCAAAATACTGGTCTGTAACTTCAAAGAATACATCCTCAAATGCCTTTTGAGAAGTTGCTGCGATGTCATATGCAATGTCACCATCAAATCTATCATTTGAATTAAACTTTAATCCAACCTTTGGACCCAGTTCTGCAAGTTTTTCTTGAATATTCTTACTATAAACTTCAGTTCTGTAAAATTGGCGAAATGCTTCCAACCATTCTTCTCGCACATTTCCGTATCCACACAGCCCCATCAGCTTGCCACTATATACAAGATTGCCATCATCAAATCCACTTTCTTGCATTATTGGTTTTAAATAATGACCAAACGTCATATATGCACCCATATCATATTTCGCCGAGAACAGCAGCTTTGGAGCTTCTTTCTTGCTTTCACAAACATAACCATTGAAAAATCCATCATTCCCACCACCATCAAAAGAAATTATTAGCATCTTTTCATATGGAGACTGATAATATGCACCTATTGCATGAAGATATTGGTGCGTCAAATCATGCAGCGGCGTTGCGTGTGGAATATTATCTTCATATTTCACATATATGCTTTCGCCATTGATGATATTTATTGAGTGCGAATAGCTGGTAACACATACATCAAATTTATCTATACCATATCTGCGTTTTATCATTTCACAGATATTCTTAAGTTGAATATCTGCGTTTGGAATAGACTTGTATTGGCTTATACCGGAATTCTTATAGCCATTGAAGCGTTCCATTTCAACTACATATATTTTGTCACCAACATTAAATGCAACAGATCCATTGTGCGAACCGTGCATTGAAATAATGTTCATTTTCTAAATTCTCCAGCAAATTCCGCGTATGTTGACGTAGTATAATAATGATATGTTGTTTTACGTTTCAATAAATCCGACATATCTTCCTGCGGCCAACCGTGATTGATTAGAATAGGATATGATGATATAAAGTTGCGAGTTTTCTGGAGAGTTGTATAATAATAATGATCAAGCTGATCATATTTTTCATATGACCAATCAAGAATATCCTGATACATACTTTCTTTTACAACAAGTGCATGTGCGGATTTTGCAGATTGAATTTTTCCAACATTATCATCCAGCTTAACTAACGGAGAATGCAGTATTGTTCCAAAAAACATAGCATCCCAATTTATCTTATCGGCTTGGTCGAGAAACTTGAACATCGTTTCTTTATATGGTAATGAATAATCTCCAATCCCAGTTGACGGAGGGTCCATCACATAAAAATCATCTTCGCAAATTAGAACAGATTTCCATCCGCGCGATATTGCAATCCTGATAATCTCTTTATGTGCTTCTCCACAACCGGCGTATTCCCCCTTAACAATTCCAGCCATTCTTTCCATACCAGAAATATCAAACTTGGCAAATTGGTCTTCGCACTGCTTTTTACGATCAGTTCGGTGATCCATGTTGATATAAAATCCCCCATCTGCGACTTTTCTGTTATAAAACGCAATCATAAATTTCCTACAATTCTATCTCCCCAGCCAGTTGATTCGCTGTGTGACCATGCAACCCAATGATGCGGTTGCTCGGGTGCATTGAATGTTCTCCAAAGTTTAATGTACTTGTCGCCAGATGGATCTCTGGCTTCCGCCAGCAACCGTTGTATTTCTGCTTTATCAGCATCCTGCCGATACAATACTGTGTTATCTTCTCGCTCAAATGCAACGCACCAAAAATCATAGTCATTTAATTTAAATTGATTGATGGGAAGGTCTATGCAATGTTTAAAAATTTTAAGAAATGAATCCTCCCATTCAGCATCGGTTTTGTATTTGCTACTCTTATTTGGTGGATACGCCTTGTCTAGAGTTTCTTGTTGAACAGCACGCTTTCCAAAATGTAGACCGGAGTATTTTTCATAATCTTGCAGCGTTCTCTCAGTTCCAAATCCATATACTCCCCAATTAATTGTTTCATGCTTTTCACCATCCATTGAAAACAATATGCGATTGCGTCGATGGCATAGGTGGTTTCTTTCACCCCAATCTTTTTTGTCCGGAATTTTGCTTGTATTAGAAGCCGAGTGATCGTCCCAATGTTTGGCGCGACCTTTGCGAGTATATTCATGCCAAGCCACAAGACGGTGTGGATGAAAAAGATCATACCCATGAGTAAATGCGCGAACTGCAATGCTGATTTCTTCTCCGTGAAAATAATATTCGGGATCGTGCTGAACTTCCTTGCAGAATTTTCCACCCGTGAAACAAAAATGTGCGGAGTAAAATCTGGCGGGTGTGGGCGACGACAGATCCTTCCAATTGTCAATTGACGCTGGTAGAAAAAAAACAGCACCCTCTGGAATAAATCTATCAAAGTCCATTCTCCACGGAGTTTGTATTCTGGAATCTGGGTCGTTGTCCGGATCAAACGACGGAATGTATCCAGTAAGCAATGGCTTATTGTAGCCCATATTTTTAAGCTGTTTATACATGCCAATTACGACCTCATCCCAATCTTTTACAAACCTGTGATGTGAATCAAGTTGTAGAGTATATTCTTCACCATCATATTGTTGTTGAATTTGATTTCTCGCCCAACACGCTCCCTTGCTTTGCATGTATGGAATATCAATTATTTTTACATTGGGTAAATCTTTAATATCATCTATTTTTTCATCGTGTGAGTGTTGCCATGCAATGCAAAACACAAGATTTTCTGGCCATTTTGCATTTGCGATACAATCCTTTATAGTTGGCACCAGTTGCGGATCGCGATATGACGCGATTTGAATAAATATTTTTTTATTAAAATTCATATAACATTTAGTTTACTACGTTCTTGTATATATACAAGCTATAATAAATAATTTTAACACGATTGGTCAGTTAATTCCGCACTACCATATGTCACACTTGTTATTTGATTAGCACAGCCAGCATTTGATATCACTTGACCGGGACTAAAACCATATTGGAAAGATTGCTGTACTGAGCCAAAACTATCAACATATTCATAGGCTAAATATCCCTGCCAATTGGCAGTTGCGTATATATTATACGTTGGAAGCGATGGAGTGTCTGATATAAAATTGGCAGTGATTGTAAAATTGCTGGAAACATAAAAGCCATATGCAATCGGGTTCAACGAATAAGGATCTGACAATACTACACCTTCGGGAGCAGTCCACACACTGAATATAAACCCAGTATCGGTTTCAGCCTTCAATTGCATTGAACCCGACCCAACATTTACCGTGCCACTATTTGGTCCATCTATTCTGTTTGCCTGTCCGCCTCCACTTGATACTATATTATAATTGTAATATGTTTTATTGCTGGTACTGCTAGGCGACGGCGACGTTAGTGGACTAGTTTGGCTCACAGAAGGAGTCTGCGTGGGTGTCCTCGTTATAGTTGGGGTTGGTGTTGGAGTTTGCACCGACTTTGTAACAATCGGAGTTTTAGTGGGAGTTACTGTTACGGTTGGTGTGGGTGATGGTGTTGGTGGAATTTCTTTCCAACCCGTGTTTTTACTATCATTCTCAACTTTTATATAGAGCTTTTCCTCGTCCGTAATAATATCCAACCCAATCAGTCCAAATACTGATTTTTCGGGATTTCCATGTACTGTCAATTTCTCGTTCATAAATTATACAGAGTAAGGTATAGTTTTGGTTGGAGTTGCGGTTGGAGTTGGAGTTTTTGTTCTCGTCACTGTTAGCGTCGGGGTAAAAGTTCTGGTGGTAGTTGTGGTTGGAGTCAACGTCGGAGTTCTGGTCACGGGTGGTGTATATGACGGTGTTGGTGTTGGTGTTGGCGTTGGAGTGGGCGTCTGTGTTGAATTGTCGTCTCCATACAAATCCCAACCACTGTTGCGAGTGTCCTCTCGTCTTTTCGAATAATAATTACCATTATCCGACCCGAGAAATTTACCAACTACTCCAAATACGGAATTTTCTGGATTTCCTCTTGGATGTATGTGCCGTTTCATACACTTTATGGAGTGATTGTTGGATACACATAATATGGAGTTCCGCTGTAAACTGTGGCCGCGCTTCCAAACAATCCATCTGAATACTTTATCCAATACAATTCAAATCTGTATGCATAACTGGAATCGAGTGGTGGATGTATTGTCTCGTATTGATTATTCCATGCAACGGCTGAGTGATCTCCGGAGTGAGACCATTCGGAAGTTGCCGGAAGCCATTTCCAAATCTTGCATCGCAATCTGTAAGATCCTGTAGCGGATGCTGCAAGAACAGTTGGGTCGGTGGTATAAATATAAGGAGGATTATTTCCTTTAAACGTTGTTGTACTACCCGTTGTATAACTTAAATATACATTGGGATGTCCCGATGAAGTATATGCCGGTGGAGCAACCGGCAAAAATCCAGACGCCGTTGTGCATGACATTGTTACAAAATTCCATGACGATGTCTGTGCCGCTCCGTTACCAGCATTGTCGTATGTGATCCAATACAATTCAGCGGGTACGACGCCAACTGCGGGTGGTATTATTTGGGAATAGTTATTATTATACGCAACAGTTCTGTGAACAGCCGCCGGGCTCGCGATAGAATAAAGACCATCTCCACTTTGGCCTGAAATTTTGCAACGAAGTTTGTATCTATTATAACTTAATACAGAAGTGTTTCCCGTGTAAACATATGGAGGATTGTTGAGTGAGTATGTTAATGCGGACAAATACACATTACTTGTTCCTGGAAAAAGTGGAGCAACAAACGTTGATGCAGTTGCGACACTCATAGTAACAAGTGTAAATGGAGCGCCTCCGTTTACCGAAATACCGGGATAATTTCCGTATATATCTGGTGTATTTCCATACTCCACATAATATAGTTCTGTGTTGTATATTCCGACCGGTGGAACACTCAGTGGAGAATAATTTTGATTAAATCCAGCATCTGTTCGGGTTGCTATGTGCTCTCTTGCCAAGTGCGGATCTACACCAATCAACTCGACCACCTTTGCTCTCAATTTCCAACGAGTGAGTGATGTAATTGCTGTATTCGTGGTAAACACGAACGGACCATCGTCCAGTCTGAAACTGTTTGCACTTAAGTATATTCCTGGTGGAAGTGGAGGTGTTGGTGTCGGCGTGCCCGTCATAGTAGGCGTCGGCGTAGGCGGCATTGGCGACGGTGTAATTGTAATTGTAGGAGTAGGAGTAGGCGTCGGAGATGGTGGAATGTAATTGATTGCTCCATATTTGGACGTGTATCCTTGAAAACTAAAAGTGCATGGTGCCGCACTTGCACTATAAAATACATATAAGCTCTTGTCCTTATGAACAACTCCAAGTTCAAGTAACGGCAATACATTTCTGCTGTATGACGCGCTTACTAATGGAACTCTGTTGTTATTGAATGAATCTATTCCACTTGCATTTTCATAGGCAACATCGTCGGTAGATCCTATCGACAACAGTGGAGCACCGGGTGAATACACAAAGCAGTCTGTTAATACATAATTGTCTGGCAGTACATCTCGTTGAGTTCCATTTCCGAGATATCCGGAAGTACCGTCGCTGAAAAATATCAATCCAAATTGCTTGTTTGGACTTGTTGCCTCCGCACCGGCTCTTGGTAAAAGCAAGTGGTTGTCACCCACGGAATCCAACCATTGCGTTGGACCGGGATTTAAATTCTCTGGACGATATGATGAAACAAGAGTTGCTTCGTTGTTTCTTGTTCCGCCATAATAATTTTGTGCAACTTGCGCCCCTGTCAATCCAGAATTAAAAACATGAGCTTCATAAATTACACAGTTGATATTCCAATGACTTCCGGACTGACCATTGCCCATTGTTATATACGAGCTATTTATGGCATTTGGTATGCCGGTCAATGTTCCAACCAATTCCGCATTTACATAAAATTTGAAATTGCCAATATAATCTTTTGTTATAGTTGCATCAAATGCCCTGTTTGGAAACTTTCTGATAAAATCCGGATATTCGATTATTTTTTCAACCACACCATCGTGCACATATCCAATCAAACTGCTGGATTGAACTCCGATATATGCACGAGTGCCATAATCTGCCATTCCTATAACCTGCGAACCTACGCCGAATAATACTCTACTTCCAGTATCATTCAACAACGAATCGGATGGAATAAATGCACGAACGTTGATAGAGAAATTGTTTCCAAGATTATTAGCATTTCCATAACAGTGCATATTTAATTCATCCAACGGAGCAAAATTCGGTGCAAAAGACAATCCATTTGAATTTTGATATCCATGTTGCGGAACGGTGTAATTTACAAAGCCACCGGACACAATATACTCAGACAAATCCGATGCTGAGATTTTTTTTGTTTCTCCGGTCGGACTCGTCAGTTCACTAACATCCACAATTGGAATCCAGTCTCCTCTGGATACATCGGTTGCGCTAATCGTGCGTAATTCAGTTGTCTTCTGATTTGACATAAAAATGATATCTTTTGATTATAAATATCAATAACCAACCAAAATATATATCATTTTTTCAATGAGAGTTATTATATTACCCAAGTCTTTTTATCTTTTTTACAATAAACTTGGTCAATGCACTGCGAAGAATGTCATCATCTGTAAATTCAAATGTATATATGCCATTTTCTTTGCTGTCATCATCATTGAATAAATTGAATATATCTCTGAAACCAGATCGTGTTCCAATGTCAGATTGCTGTGGATCTCCGCACATAAATACTTTACAAAATTCTCCGGTTCTTGTCATCATGGTGATCAATTCTTTCTGTGTGCAATTCTGCAATTCATCTCCAACCACAGCTTTTGCATTCCAGTTCAATCCTCTCAAATATCCAATTGGCAATCCTTCTACTCTGTTTTCTTTTATCAAATATTGAATATCTTCTTTTGGCAGAAGTTCATCCATTTTGTCTATCAGTGGTCGTTTGAATGGAGATAATTTGTCTTCGGCTTCACCGGGTAATGTGCCCATTTTAACATCCGCACTTTCAACAATGCTTCGTACATAAAGTATGTCACTGACCTTTTTCTCATTCATGAGCATCAATGATGCTAGTACAGACAAATATGTTTTTGTAGAACCTGCCGGACCAGATATGAGCAACAGTTTTACTTTACGATCCATTGCCAACTCAATGAAAGCTTTCTGCTTCGGAGTTAGTTCTCTATGCAATATGGTTAAATAATGATCTATTTTATTTCTTTGATGAACAACCGGACTTTTATCTTTGGTAGTTTGTTGAGACAAAGATAATGTTTGGCTTGGTGCATTATTTTTTTTCTTGTTGTTGTTCAGTCGTTTTTGTTTTGACATATTATTTTTTTATTTTTTTGTATGTGAATATAGTACTCAATTTATCCAATTTACTTATAATTTTTTTAATTCTTGCACAAATTTGAAACTGTTGATGGTCCATACTGAACTCAAAGACAGTTTCTAAACTTTCCTTGAAATCTTTTCTTTGCAAGACCACCACAAAACTTGAATTTTTAAAACAGAATAATTCTATTCCGCCAAGTTTGTTGGTTATTGCATACTCTATTGTATTTACAATCTTGTTGTTTATTTCTTTTCTGTTTTCCTGCACATACTTTTCCATATCGGAATTGTCGCTGGGAAGTTCAACAACTTCATATTCTGAATTTAAAACTTTATTAGACTTCTTCTTACGCGGAGTCTTTTTCATATACTGAAGACAAATATATCTCTAGCCATGCTTTACCCATCATATTCACAAATTTTTCGTTCTGAGAAAGTTTTAGTTCTCCTGTAGAATCTAATATAATATGTACAACTTCATGAAAGAATGTTTCTATCATTGTTTCTTCTGTAATGATCAACTTTCGTTCCACCATTTTTCCGTCTTCTTTATATCGTTTTGTTACTTCTCCCAAATCTTGAATTTGAATCAACTTCAAATCTTCGTCCGCGTTTCCATAACAATCCTCGGTTTCAAACAAATCTTTTTTTATAACAACTGTATATTTGTGACCAAGTAGTGTAAATTCTTTCGGAATATTGATTTTTTTATTTGGATTCAGCACTACATATAAGTATCATGGAAAATAGAAAAGAACCTAATTTAGTTGATAAAGCAAGAAGTTTAGGAACTGCTGTATATAATTGGGCAGCAAAAGATGGACTTCACAGAGTTTCGCCACAACTACTTGAATTTAGGAAAAATATATGTAATTCTTGTGAACATTGGGATAAAGAAGCATTTGGATATATGGGAAAATGCAATATATGCGGATGTTCGGCAGCAAAATTATATATTCCGAGCGCATCATGCCCACTACCAACTCCAAAATGGAATTCAATAACTTCTACCGATCCACAAGGAAATTCAATTTATTTAGAAAAAAAACCATCCTTGGTGGTGACAAGAAGCCAGCCGACGGGTTCTAATTATTAAATTTGCATTTACTGCATTTTTTCAATGTGGCGGAGCATTCGTCGCAAAATCCATCAAATATTTGGTGTATCTTGTTTGGCTTATATGCCAACAATACTATTTTATTTTTAAAGTCTCGACATGACTGGCATACATAAACTGAGCCATTACTCTTCAATATATCAAGCTCTTGTTTGGTTATGATTATTACCTCAGACATTTTTGCAACAGTTTATAATAATAAGTATAATCCATTCTGCGTTCAATGATGTCGGATTTATGTTTAAACACGCTTTTTATAGTAACAAAATCGTCTCCAATTTTTTCTGTATCAAACATAGTTGACAGATATTCATTCACCACAATATCTTGTGCTATGTTTGCCCATTCTCTGTCATGCTTTGGATTGATTAGCCAATGACCAAACATCACATGACACATTTCATGGCAGATAATAAATACTTTTTTTGTATCATCGCATTTTTTCCAAAAATTTGGATTGGCAACAATTCTAAAATTATTGTTGTGTATTTCTAACTCAACACTTTCAGCATCTTTGTTAAATACCATATGTTCAAATGTTCTCCACATACCATCAAACAATGGATTTACGCGCAAAAGTTGCATTGACAACCAACCAAAATCTTTCTTGTTCAATTTTTTCATAAATAAAAAAGGGGAGCATATGCTCCCCTATATTTTATCGGCTACGGCGAGCCTTTTTCTTGGGCCTCTCGGTCTTGGTGGCAACATACTTCTCACCAGCAGACTTTCTGCGTGCTGCATTTACCCACGAGTTGCGTGTCTTGCGACTGGCAAACTCGTATGTTTTACCTTCTGCCAGCAGACTTTTTACCTCGTCCTCGGAGGTTGCCAGCAGGATTTTTTGCTTTAGTCCATTCATAAATTAACGACGATAGTTGAGTTGACGAATATCAAGCTTGCTACCATCTGGATTGCGCTTGATAATACCCGCCCAATACTCATACTCCCTTTGGGCATCTAGCTTGGAGTCATACTCCGAATCGCTTACGCGGATGCCGTTCCGAAAAATGGCATACATTGCAGTTTCAGTTTGATTGTCAACTGTGTTATTTTGCATACTTTTTGTTTTTTTATTCGTTATACTGAGAATAGGCATAACTGTCGAGCATAGACAGTTCGTCTGTGATGTCATGAATTGTGGGCTCAATCATGGCTGGTAGCCCAACCATCTTAACAGGCTGTTGTGTGTCCACAGAAACACTGTTCTTGGGACGACCGACGCCGCGAGTTTGTTTAGTTGTATTGGATGTTTTATTCATCTTGTATATACTGGCTGCACATTTAATAAAAGTCAACCACTTTTTTCGTAAATATACTATTTATAATAACCCCTCATGAAAAATAGCATATACACATTTTTTGATAGAATGAGGCATGCTGGTATGCATTGTTTGTGCATAATAAAATGTATATATTTAAAGAGAAATCCTATGTTTTATATCAAAGGATTATGCCGTACATTATTTACTATAAATTATTGACCAGACTCATTCACATTCATGATGTTATTAAACTCTGCCACAGTCATGCCAAGTGCATCTGCAATTTCAATTGCTTTTATATTTTTGTATCCCATTGCCAACAATGCTTCACGCTTTTTTGCTGGTGGTAATAGATGAATTTTTTTATTTAATTTTTCAATTTCTTCTGGTGACAATGATTTGATTTTTTTCACATCACCAAACAGTGTAGAAATAAAATCTTGTTGATTTGCATCTGGCTTGCCGGTGTTGGCATCAACATCACTTGCTTTGGTCAATGGTGTCATTGATCTATTACGACTTCTTTCCAACCAATCAACTTCATAATCATTCAAGTCGCCAGTTAATTTTTGCATGTTGTTGAAAAAGTTCTTTACCCAATTCCAATTTTTCACAACTTTTTGTGTATTATTCCAAAAACTTATTAGTTTCTTTCTGTTCCACAAACGACCAAAAATTGTTCCTTGTATGTTTCTAAAATTAATATTTTTATTTATGCTTCCGCGCATGCCACCATTTTCTAAAAAATCATGAAATGCACTTGGTTGCGTCAACAGTTCTCTTAACGCAACTATGTTATCGGTAGCCATGCCATGCTGTTCAAGTCTTCTTTGCAAATTTCTGGCATCAGGGCTGTCCCGTAAATATTTATACAAAGTTTCCATTGCATCCATGATGTCACCGTGAACTCCGCCTGCATATGATATGCCGCATTTTTGTGTGATAATAAAAGCAACAGCATCTGCATCTGTCCAGTCAGAAATTTCTTTTCCCGACAAACCAACCACAGCGTCAGGATCTTCATTTATCAAATCTTTTAGTTTTATATGACCTTCAAGTGCAGGAATGGCAGCATCTGCTCTAGCAGCATAATCAAATCCTTTGGCAGCTTTTTTCAAGCGATCTGCTTTATAAGTTGATCCGGCCAATTTTTTCTTTGCTTTTGAATCCAGATGTTGAGCCGCCAATAGTTTTTTTATTTCTTCAGGACTCAATTTTTCTTTGTTTGAATTGCCCACAAGTTCTGAATATGCAAACAATCCTAGAGTGTCTATAAATTCATAAGCAAACTTTGTTTTATCAAGTTTCATTGCACTCATCAACTTTTCAACAAGTTGAAAATTTTCATTTACAATTTCATCTTTGCTGTTCCAAAAACTAATTGCATTTTTTTTGACCCAAATTCTACCAGCCGGAACAGTGGCTGAACTATCCGCGTTTCCTCTAATATCTAATTGACGAAAACGTATTCTGTTGTTGTGTAAATAATTTCTGATTGTTTCAACATCATCACCTTGTTGCTTTAATCCAATAAAACCCACAGTTGCGGCACCATAAATATCATCTTCTTTTTCTGCGTATGAATATGCAGATATATTACCAAACATATCACGCTTGATGTTATACATGTTTTTGAACGTGGCGGCATATAAGGTGGCTTTATGTGAAGCTGTTTGCAACATTTGTTCCATGCTACCATGAGTGTTTTTTTCAGAATACATTATTATGCCAGTTTCAACATCAAAGAAAAACGCATAAGCATCATCAGATAAATATCTGAATGTTGCACCAGTTTTTGGTACAGCTGCGCCAAGACTGTTTAGTCTTGCTGCATCAGATTCTTTTGCACGATTTGAATCTCCCGACAAATCAATTCTGTCAGGAGATTCATATAATATACTTTCCAACAAAAATTCTATATCAAATGGCAATCTAGGCTTTTTCATATATTTTATGTATATAAATATACGAAACTATTGACATTATATAGTCTTTGGTGGTGTTACTCTAGCAAGTGGCTTGGTCAAAATTGTTTGATAACCCATGCGAGCATTGGTTTTGTCAACAATACCTTGTTTAACAATTTCAGCAGCAGCAGCATTATAGTTTGGTGCAGATGTGACATCTTTGGTCATGTCTTTTACAATTTTTCCAATTTCAGAGATATTAGGTTTCATATATATCAATAAGTATATGCTCAAAACATTTATGTACATATAAACATAAACAATGCATGATATATACAAAAAGTTGGGTATGAAAAATTGCCCCGTGTTTTTTTCAAAAAACAAAGGGCATGATGTGAAAAAGTAGGTATGGAAAAAGGTACTTTTGATATATATGAAAAGTATATATAAAAAAATTGGAAAAATTCTAAATTCAAAAATTAGAGTATAATATCATAAAAGTGTGTATAGGATATATGATATTTTAACTATATGATAAATATATGCACAACATATGCTTTTTGTATATATGAAAAGTATATAAGAAAAATTGAGACCAAATAGAGAATGAATATGGACCCCCGTGGGGGGGGGGGGGTTACCCCACCTAGAAGGCACCAAACCCCCCACCTATAGGGGGGAGGGGTGGGGGGTTAAAGCCACCGTCCCCCCCCCCCCGCCACCCGTGCGGGGGTGGCGTGGATCACGCCACCCGCTCAACATAGAACGTGGTACCAGCCACATCAACCTCCGTGCTGTCACGAAAGGTGTCGGTGGCAGCGTCGTAGAAGCATACGTCGCCGAAGTTGGCATTGCGAACGTCGTTGGGAAACGACACCTCAACCGTGAGGACACGGCGGTCGCCCTCTGTGCGGTACACACGATAGTCGGCGTACTTGGCATTGGCGGCTGCGACCGCATTGGCGGCGTGAAAGGCGGCGACACGAGCGGCGAACGAGGCAGTGGTGTTCATCATTCAGATACTCTAGCACATTTATTATAAATTGCAATAAAAAAAAGGAGGTTATTTCCTCCTTTTGTTTTATTTCATGAACTCGTCGATGGTGTTCAGCAACTGTTCTTGTGTGTCTGCTTCATATGATGTTGCATATGCATGTTGTGCAACATATTTGCTGTTATAGTAAAATACATACCAGCCTCTGTAAGTGTAGGTGATTTTCATGTTTTTTATTTAGATAATGCCCGCGACCAGCATCCAACTTGGACTGCCTTCGCTGTCATAGCCGTCTGGCTCAACTACCTGACCAAGCATTGACTTGGCAACACCATCGTTGCTCCACTTTTCCATGGTCTTGAGCGAAGGAGCCTTGAACTTGGTGAAGTAGCGTGGCAGACTAGAGCAACGCAGCTTCATGGTCACAGGAACGCCGCCAGCACTGCCACCAGACAGTTCGCACACAGTGCCACCAATCTTAAAATTTACATTTAGGTTTGTGCCAACAGGAATAACCAGACCGTTCTTGAACTTGATTTCTTTGTTATTAACGAGGTTCATGTTATAGATAGTGTCAGAGTTTTTATAAAAGTCAAGCAGCCTTTTCACCTTTGATAAACAGCAATTCTTTGACCTGCTTGATCTTGACAGTTTGACCTTCATCTGCCAGAATTTTTGCTTCTTTCATAGCAGATTTGAGTGTTTTGAGTGTGGTGTCCAAGGTTTCATCGTCATATTCTCCCCAACCACTTGTGGCACCAATCGTGTAGAGTTCAAAGTATGTCTTGGTAAGTTTCTTGGATTTCATGTTATAAATACTGACTTACTTATTATAAAATGTCAAGCACTCAAAGCAAAATTGCTGCCAAATTTTCCAGTAATATTGCTGCGTTCAAAAGCAACAATGTCATTGCTCACAGAAAAAACAATTGAACGTATGATGCCATATTCATCAAATTGAATGTTCAACACTTTATATGATGTGTTGGCAGCTACAACAATCCAAGTGTTGTTGTAGGTTTTCAAATTGGCGGCATTGCAGAAGATAACAAATTTCATATTTAAGATAATGATTTATTTATTATAAAAGTCAAGCGGCAAAGTAAAAAAAGAGGGAGCAGCCACCACGCTGCTCCCTCAACTATGAACACTCAACCTAAAATAAAAACTAATTTTGTAAGGTTTTTTGTAAGTAAATACTATTTATTGATATGGGAAGAAAAAAACTAAACCGAACAAAGGAACACCTCGATGAACTCAACAGAATTTACAGAATGCGAAGTTACTGGAAAAATGTCAACAGAGAAAGAGAAAATGCTCGTAACCGATACCATGTCAAAAAAGATAGGAATATACGGACTACAGAACAAACTCAAACCACATAAATGGTATATCGGACTGAGTGTTGATATCCACGATAGGTGGAAAACTGCATACGATAATGTAAGTTGTAAAACTCAGCCTAAAATCTATCGAGCCCTCAAAAAATATGGAATAAACAATTTCAACAAAGTAATACTGGAAGAATGCGACAAAGATGAACTCAGCAATAAAGAAATAGTGTGGATAAAGTATTATGACTCAAAGAACAATGGATATAATCTAACGGATGGCGGTTATGGTGGAGACCTTAGATCAGGAGCCACTAACAGTCCGGAACATCGAAAAAATATAAGTGCGGCAAAAAAAGGAAAAAAATTTAGTGATGCTCACAGAAAAGCACTAAGCGATGCACGGAAGCGAAGAACCCCTGAGCAGAATAAAAAATGTGGAAGGGTCATTGCCGAAGAAGAAAGACTAAAAATGTCAGAAAGGATGAAAGGTCGCACATTCAGTAAGGAACGCAACAAGAAAATATCCGACGCACTGTTCAAACATTACTCTGATGAGAGCAACAGGGTTGCTCTCTCAGAGGCAATGAAACGCCATTTCTTGAAAGATCAATGCCAGTTGTAGCACTCAATTGGCTTGCCACTCCAAACATAATAGTTGCTGTAGCTGTTGTTCTTGACCCTATAGCCGTCGCCATCAGCAGTAAAACGTTTCGTTTCGGTCTCGCCCTTGATGCGGTCCGTGGCAGGCGTGCTGATCCATTCCATGCCACCGCCGCCAGTGTATTTGTTGTCGGCGGGCAAGCGCACAATCTTGACGCTCTTGCCAGTCACACCCACAACCTTGGCCCAACTAGCAATGCTGGCCTCATAGCCAGATATGCTGACCAATATGTCGCCAACCTGTGGACCATATACCACCGTGGGCTTGTTTACCAGATCAGGAGAAAAGATAGAGTTCATGTTGTAAACTATGACTGGTTTTTATAAAAAGTCGAGATAATAATCAAATGTTGCTGAGAATATTTTCACTGTTGACGAATGTCTCATCGCCATTGTTATGCACAATTTTAACGCTAAAATCCTTGGCATCTAGACCATCAAACAAATCCACTGTCAAGAACATATGTGGAAAAGATTCAACCAATTCAACAAATCCGCTGTTAAATGATGGCGTATGAATCCAACGACCATTGCTGAGTTTATTAAACTCCTCACTATGAGTGCCTTTCACAAGCAAATTGGACCATTCCATAAGTTTTTGTTTTTCGTCATATGACAATCCACAAAATTTGTCAGAATTATATGGAAGATTGAAATACTCAAGCAGCATTTCATGCATGATCTCGGATTGATAGTCAGACAGACTTTGCTTGATCTCGCTGATTGTCAGAGCAATTGTGGTGTGCTTGGTGATCTTCATGTTTAGAATACTGACAGAGTTTTTATAAAAAGCAACTCTATTTTTTAGTCAAACGCAGGATGACTGGCATTTGCAACATAAACATGAAAGTGTGCTGTGCTGCGTGGAGCACGATAATCATTCAAATTTACGACATTAACATATTTCATTTCATTTCGCGACTTGACCCAGCTCAATAGCTTGTCAACACTAGCATATGATTCCACAGCCCACGCCACACGGCTGGCTCCACCTGTTGCTCCACCCCAGCCGCTCATATACTTGTCCTTGGCAACGATTGCCCACTTGTGGGTGATTTTCTGAGATTCATTGCGATCATCTACGGTTTTCATATTATAGATACTGACTATTTTTTTATAAAAAGCAACTCTATTTTTACTGCCACTTGTTGTTGCGATTTTTGCGAGAATAACTGCCTTTGCCCTTGCGGGTCTTGTGAATCTGATTGCCCAGATTCATGCCAGAGCTGAACACGCTGCGAAGTTTGATTGTGTTGTTGATCTTCATGACACTAACTATGCCAGAGTTTTTATAAAAATCAAGACTATTTTGTCCATTCTGTTGTTTTTTCAATCAGCAACAAACAGCCAATAATAACAAGTCCAAAAATCATGATGATTGGACCAATCACAATAGCCAAACGAAGTGACGGTTTGCTGCCAGCTTCAAGATTGAATAGCACACACAGTCCAAACAAACTCCAGATAATAAAAAATGCGGTGATTAAAGATATATATGACATAAGATTATATTAATTGTTTTATAAATGTCAAACAGATATTGGTGCTGGACGGCCAGTGGCGTCATCAAAAACATAATTCACTGCATCTTCTGATTGTGCAGCACGACTTTTGATTGGAACATACCAACGAGAAAGCAATTCATGCCCAGCTTTTTCAGCTTCAATCTTTGAAGCAAATCGCAAAGAATTGGTCGCCCAAGATTCGCTGCCTTGATACATTGTGCAAACTTCAGTTTTCCAAGAGTTCATATTATAGATAATGCCAGAGTTTTTATGAATGTCGAGACTTATTTTTATTTTTTGGATGATAGTTGAGCTTTCCAAGCAGCAACAACTGCATCAACTGCGAACTTATGCTCGTCTTCGGTTAGTCTCGTAGCAGCACAAGCTTCGTCCAGCTCAAACACAATGTTGCCGATTTCAACGCCAGTGATAATTGATTTAGAGTTCATAAATAAGATAGTGACAGAATTTTTATAAAAAGCGAGACTTATTTTAAATTTTTAGATGATAGTTCAGCTTCCCAAGTGGCAATAATTGAATTGAATTCAACCGTATAACCACGCTGCCAAGCATCCATGAGCTTCAACAGTTGCTTGGTAAATTTCCAATCAGCTGTGCTGTATTTCTTGATGAAATAACTAAACTCAACATCAGATGCACAAGCACACAAGATGCCACGTTTAAAAGCGGCTGCACCCATAGCAGTTGCTTTGTTCAAGTCGTTTTGAAAATCTGCTTTGGTGAGGTTCATACTTAAAACAATATCGGACTTTTTATAAAAGTCAAACTCAATCATCAACAACGTTCATGTCGCTCAGAATTTCTTCGGAAACCTCCCAAGCATCGTTACGATGCTTGACGGGCAGGAGACCACAATAGGCTCCGGTCATCTCTTCGCCGTCAATGAAGACGGTGTAATATGCTTCCCCGTGGAAGTCAATTGGTTTTACATCAACTTTTGGTGATATCATGCTTAAAACAATATCGGACTTTTTATAAAAGTCAAACTGATTCAACCAGTGAGAAAGAGATTTCTTTTTTGTCTCTGCCCTGACCATCTCCAAGCACAGTAACTTTATTTGCTTGAATTGTGGCAGACTTGACCAATGTAACAAAACCACTATTTTTTTGAACAATGGTTCCAGCGTTCAAACAAAGACCAGCTCTGGGAAAAATTTCTTTGCCAGATGCTGAATAAATTCGTGTAAAATTATTATTCATAAAATTATGTCAGAAATGATTTCATTTCTTGAAACGTCTTGAAATAATGATAAACAAAAAATTCGTTGCCAGTCTCACGATCCCAGTCAAGAATTCTGGCAACAAAACTGTCGCTAGTGTGACTGTAAATTCCAACCTCTGCGTTTTTGTTGCAAACAAATTCCGATGTGTATTTGTTCCAACGAAAGTTGTAGCCAGCAGCGTTGAGGATTTCTATTTGGTGAGTGCTGAAGTTCATACTTAAAACAATATCAGAATTTTTATAAAAAGCAACTCTTATTTTATTTATTTAGTTTGGCGGCGGATACCCGCGTGCCTCCTGCCGGAATCATAGCAACAACCTTGCCGAAGCGATACAGCATAGAAACTGCGCTTGCTGGGCAAAAGCCGTGGCTGTCTTCTGGCGCGCGTTCGTCGCGATGAATGCCTTCCAGCACAACTATCATTGACACTTTTTCTTTTCGGGCAACTTGGTTGGCGAGGAGATATGCGGTGTTGAAGTTCATACTTAAAACAATGACAGAGTTTTTATAAAAAGCAAGCTAAAAGGGGAGGTTTTTTATGCCTCCTCTTTTCTTATGAACCCAACGAAAAATCAAAAGTCAAGAAATTCTGGCTCAATGAGTGACACATTTATAGCATCATCAAAAAGCAGCACATTTTCACCATTGTCTTCATCAATCCAATATGTCAATGACATATTTTGATTTTCATGAATAACTGCAACAGTGCCTGTGCTTGTTGCACAGTTATGAGGAAATGATAATCTGTCGCCTACAAGATACATGTTACTCGTCCTCCCCGCCGCCGTAATAACCATAGCTTTCGTCATCTCCCATACCCGCAGACGCAAGAGCGTCGGCATCAGCCTCAGCATCCGTGCGAAACTGGTCATGATCGCCATCAGCATCGCCGCGATATACAGATAAACTCAAAAACACCCTGCTCATGCAGCAGATCCACGAGATAATCAACATCATCGGTGTTGATTGTCATATTGTCATAATCAACACTGTATTGGGGCGTGCTGTCAAGCTCCAGAGCAGTGACGGCGAGCAGAAACAGACCCTTTTCGGTGAAGGTGATGGAGGAGTTCATACTTAAAACAGTGACAGAATTTTTATAAAAAGCAACACTTATTTCACAAAAGTTGCGATTGGCGCAATTGTTTCATGCAAGCTGCGAGCAAAATAGCATTGATTGCTGTCGCTGTTCCAACCAGTAAAAGTAAATTTGCGACCATCATAGCTCAACACTTTTTTGCTGATCTTCTTGACATCGTCCCAACCATTTGGAACATCAATGGTTAGATATTCACGAGCAACATCTGGACGATATGAGTAAACAACAGAAATGTCGTTGGGAAGAATGGATGCTTTCATGATATGAACAATGACAGAGTTTTTATAAAAGTCAAGATGAAAATAAAATAAGTGTGCGTGAGTTGATATGCGCACCCCATCATTGAAATTTATTTACACAATCTCAACGTCCTTGAAATAACGCTCAGAACGATGCAGAATTTCACTCCAATCATTTTCTACGCTGCTTGGAATTTCATCAGCAAAGTGCGGAAACGCTTCGGCACGACCAAGTGCAATGTTCAACGCCAGTTCTGGGTTGAACTTGTCGCCAAGATTAACAGCGCACAGGCTGTAACCAAAGCCAATTGTATTGTCGTGCCGCTTCACAGCTACAACCACGCCGACTTTTTGCCGTCGCCGGTTGCGAACATACTGAAAGATAGTGTTGTTGGGAGGATTGGCCATCATATGTATTGTGTTGTTGTTTGACTGAAATAATAATAATGTATGATTTTTTATAAAAAAGCAACTCTATTTTTAGCGAAGATACGCAGGACCATGTTCAGTGAACTTGGTCAGCACGTTGGCATCTTTGACGTTGCCGCGCACGCCTTTGGCAACAGGAGCCTTCCAAGTGCCTTTGAGCAAATCGCCAGTGGCTACGTCATAGAAGCAATAAACGCCAGTGGCTTTGAGCGGACCAGTGCGATGCGGCACGCGCTCACACTTAGCAAGTTTGGCATAACGCTTGCCCACGCTGTCAACCATGACCACGGGAGCATCATTGTGCGTGAAGTTGTTGCGTTGCCAATAATCACTGATTTTCTTGTTCACGCCACGAATAAAATCCGTGAGCGGCATATCATTTTTCAGAGCATCAATATTGTCGGTCTTGTTCATGTTTAGAACTATGTCAGAGTTTTTATAAAAGTCAATCACCAATCAAACAGTTTGGGAACCATTTTTCCATTCTCACGTAGCCAACCTACGTTTTGAGCGTGCAGGTCAGGATCATAACCCTTGGCAATGTATGGTTCTAGTTGCCTCGCCAGCACCCCTACAGCCTCTTTTAAGCGGGTTTTCTTCACAATTGGCTGCACAACCCACCCCCGCTGTAATTTGGTCGTAGGAACGCACAGAAACGACGGCGTTCGGGGTTCTAGGATGAGCGCAGGTCGCTTCACGACGATGCCCAGCCCACGATGATAATACGCATCAATGACGCGATATGCTGACTTTACTTTTTTAAATCCGGCCACATTTATGTTGTTCTCAAACAACAATGTTGCAGAATTGAGTGATTTTATGATTTGTTTTTGCGTCATGAAAAATGAATGGTCCACCGTTTTCTGGTGGACCATGTTCAGTCAGCAAAGGTCAGAGGTCACTGCCTCAACCGCAGATGTCAGCGGCACAGCAGTCTTGGCATCAGCTCGCGCATAAAGCACCTCAAGCGCGCCTCGCCGAGCCTTGGCAGGCGTCTTTGCGCCAACCACCGTGATGGTGCCAGCCGCCAGAGCCTTCTTCACGCGCATATAAGCAGTGATATACTTGGGATGATTGCCAGTGGAGGTCAGGCTCTTGACCGTGAAAGGCTTGTTAGGAAAGTTGAGCGTGAAGTTATACTTGATGCGCTTGGACTCAGTGGCAGTGACAGTTGTATTGGACATATTATTGGTGTTGTTGATTACTGTAATACTCTAGCAGAGATTTTATAAAAAGCGAGACTATTTTTTGGAAAATACGGGTTCGGATATCAAGTCTTCGCGTTTGTAACCATACCAGCGTTTACCGTTTTTGACTTCCGCGACGGTGAGTGTTTCGGGAGGTTTTGATTTAATTTCTCTAAGCCACACTGGGTCGCTTGGATCTGGAGGAAATTCCTTTTCTTTAACAATTCGCACTCGGGTTCCATCCTTCGTGCGATAGATCGTGTCATCAGCGGTGTTTTTCATGTGGTATACACTCTAGCAGAGTTTTTATAAAAAGCAAGACCTATTTTTTAGTTTGGGTTTTTGAGCATACTTTCATATGCTTCTTTGATACGAGCGTGCACATAATTTTGACGAGATTCACTGTCTTTGAGAGCAAGAAAATCATAATCTGTTGCAAGCATTTTTAAAGCACCTTCCAAATAACCAGCGAGGTAAGGATAGTTGTAATTCATATTTAAGATAGTGTCAGAGTTTTTATAAAAAGCAACTCTATTTTTACCAACTCCTATTCAATTGGTATCCTTCATTCTGAAACAATGAGCAGATTCGATTGTAAATTTCTTTCTTTTGCATCATATAATCATAATCACGCTCACCTGGCCGAAAATTGCTCCATTGATTTGCTGCATAACTTTGAGCCAATTGAGCCTTGAGATCATTCACATTGTCATAAGCAGCACGAAATCCATAAAGATTATAGTGAGCAATGAATCCGCTTGACAAATTAAGAAACTTGTAAGCAGAGCTGCTTAAATAATTGATGTCATTTGTTTCAAATACTTTGCGAATGCTTGAAACAATAAGGTCGGTTTGGCGAAGAGTTAAAAGATCCATAAATAAAACAATGACAGAGTTTTTATAAAAAGCAAGACTTATTTTTTAAAATGACTTCAACTTGGTGACTTTTGCTGAACTGGTTGTTTTTTTCATGTCGTCAAGAGAATACTTGACAGACGATTGGCATACATCATAAACAGAACAGCCAAAGCAACGATCATTGAGATTGCGATTGGGATACACGCAACTATTTTTAGTTTCATTCTCAAAATTGAGAGGCATGTGCGGACTCTTGAAGTAGTCGGGATTGCCGCTCCAAGGAAAAATCAACACCTTGGGCTGTTCTGGCTGTTTGACTAGCTCAACCTCACACACAGATAGATTCTTGGATGCTTTGGATTTTTTAACAGCCTTTGCAGTCTTATTGTCCAATGCTGGCAGCTTGCCATCATTTGCTTTCAGAATGGCTAGGATGCTGTCAGAATCCCATCCAGCATCCACATATTTCTGAACAGGTCGCAGCACATAATTCTTGAACAGCTTTTCTTCAGTGCCATATTTCTTGACAACATCCTTGAAGCGTGGTTCTGGAGCAAATGTTTCTTGACCAGAAACAATGCATTTCCAATAAAAATATTTTCCGTTGCCGCTGGTTTCAATACCAGAGGGTCGAACAATGCGAGCAATTGATTTACGAGGCATATATATATTAAGACCTAAATTTTATAAAAAGTCGAGACAAATCTGGCGTGTTTGTAAAGTATGCGCCACCCACTTACGAGACCAACTCGCTACGGTAAAAATTTCTCTCATAACACCTAACGTTGCCGCACAGTCTTGACCAATGCCTATTTCATTATTATCAAGATTTATACCTGTCGGCAACCAAAACATCAATAGGTTCGTGAAGTCTGTTGGTATTATGAGAGTCCAAGGAGATCAATCCTCGGAAATTATTTGAATAAAGAACCTGTCAATCAACTGCATCATGACCTAATTCATTCTGCAATGCTTCGCTGGCAGTATCCCACCGCGCGTCCGCTAGGCTACGGCTTCTGTTGATTGACTATCCCAACACTAACAATGTTTTTATAAAAGTCAATAACTAAACAAAATTTTCCATTGACCAACAGCCAAACCTTTGTTTTCTTTCATTGCTGCATATGAATCTGTGCGACTGGGTATATGATATTCTTCTGTTGCAACAAATGCAAACGGCTTCATAGAGTTTTTGGTTCTGCTGTTTAAGAATTGAGAATAAGCATATTTCAGAACATCTGGATTGAATGTAACAGCATCCTTTTTGGAAAAGTTCATCACAATTTGTTTTGACGTTGGATTATAAAGAACAAACTGTTGTGCATCTTTATAAATGATGGTTTCTTGAACATATTTTTTACCCAACTTTACTGCATCATCAAATGAAATTTCTGGAATAAACAATGATCTTTCTTCAGCAGGAGTGCCATCATCATATGTATATCCAGACTTTTGCTCAATATATCCATGCTTCAAAGCACGCACATCTGCTTTTAATTGTGCAAACAACTGCATGTTCTTTTCTAAAGTATTTTCATTTCTGAATGGAGAAATAACAGCAAAACTTTCGCTGTTGGTGATGTGTTGCCATACACGACTCAGTGTTGTTTCATTCACAACTTTGAATTTATTTCCGCCGATGTTTTCAAAAATGTTATTTATCATAATACTAATAAATATCAAACTTATTTAGAAAGATGCTTGCAAACAATCTCTATAATTTCCAAACTTGCAGCAGACGCATCATCAGATCGCAAGCGATACTTATCAAACAAAATTGTTTCAATGTCTCTGAGAACCGTGTTATTATCAGCAAATATATTTGTTTCTGTACCCGTGCCAATGGCGTTGGTCGCCGTGGCCGTGAAGGTGTAGCTCGTGCCGTTGGTCAGCCCAGTCACCGTGATCGGCGAAGACGTACCCGTCGCTGTAATCGGCGTGCCTCCGCCCGCTGGCGTCGCCGTCACCGTGTAGCCGGTGATCGCGGAACCGCCGTCACTTGGCGCCGTAAAACTCACCGTCGCGCTGCCGTTGCCGCCGGTCGCACTAATTCCCGTCGGCGCACCCGGCGCGATCGGCGCCGGAGTCACTGCGGACGATGGGTCACCGATACCATTGAACATGATGTGCCGACTATTAAAAACTGGCTTGCTGCCAATTTCACCATTGGCATCACCCAACGGCACATTTGAATTTTTAATCAGTTTCTTTACGTCCTCAGTCAATGCAGCCCACTGACTATCAGTGAAAGCAGGTTTGTTTTTAAAATAATGTGTGTAGCCCATATAGAATAGATTGATTGTTTTTTATAGAAAGTCAAGAAAGTTTTAACAATTCTTTGCGCATTTTACCGCAAAATTTCCAGTTACTCGGTTTCATTTCTGAAACAAAAGGCGGCTTGTTGTCGTGATACTTGGCAGAAATAAAATTTATAACTTCGCGTTTATCCAAAGCTGAATTAACTTTCCAAGCAAAACCTGTTTGCGTGGATTCCGTTGACGTATAAGTGGTAAAGTAATAAAAGTGCATAACTCAGAGAATGAACTAAATTAAAAAAAGTCAGGATTAAGATTAAATTTTCGTAACAAGTTGTTTTCGTCATCTGGGTTGTTCTTCACAACCTCGATCAGATGAAAGATGCAAGATGGATTGTTCTTGATAATCTCATCATCCCATTTTTCATAATCGTAATTGAAGAACTTTTGAATGTAACAATTGCCAGGGTTAAGTTTCATATCAGTAATAGTGAACTAAATTTATAAAAAGTCAAGAAAAATTGGAGCAGTGTGAGCCGAACACGCGGCCCACTTTTGGCTGGAAAGCCAACGTGCAAATGATTCATTTTGGCTGGTTCCAGCGACGTTCAGCACGCCTCAGCCTACCAATTTGTTTCATATAGTTCAGTTACACTAACACTGCGTAAAAAGAATTCTCTAAAGATTAGAGGTCAACCTGTGTGATACCGGCAAGGGTCACTAGCGCTCGACATAACCTTTAGAGTTTCAACAGAGCGACCTGTGAAAATATTTACAGCAACAGCGAATCTTTTGAAGATTGATCACTCATGCTTCCGATTTTTAGCGTTACGAAAAATTAAATCAGATACAGAGGCAGGATAATTAGTCCTGTTATTTATTGCTGTCAAGCACCTTATGCAATACTCCAGAGGATGTAGAATACTTACTTGCACCTCTGTCTGAAATTGGTAGCCCTACGGGAAATCGAATCCCGCCCTTCCGGATGAAAACCGAATGTTCTAACCGATAAACTATAGGGCCAAAAATAGAGGACGGGTTGGAATTGATACCAACTGACAACGCCAATTAACCGCAACTTAGCGGGGTCTCTTGTTGTCATAGACTCGAAAGGCTGCGTGTCCTTCCACGCCGCCGCCTCAAATAAAAATGTAAAAAGAACAAACATAAGTATCGCGATATGAGATAAATAAAGTGGAGCCAACTAACGGATTTGAACCGATAATGTCTTTCGACGGCACTTTACAAAAGTGCTGCAATGCCAGATTATGCGAAGTTGGCCTGAAAAAGAACATACATAACTATGAACGTATTTTATATTTTGTCAAACTAAAATTGTGCGATGGTGCGAGCTTTCACGCACTATTATGGGAACCGAGCCCACTCCCTCCTTGTTTTTGGGTTCATCGCTGATATCCTCCTTCAAAGAGTAAGTTACCTCCTTCTTTGAGTAAGGATAAATTGAATCAAGTAGATGTTCGGTGTATTTGTCAATTTCCGCACCGTAGTAATCAGCCTCAGACATATTGGGCGATTATTTTCATTAAACGGGTATCTACTTGAAAATGGTGGTCTCGGTGGGATTTGAACCCACAACCAATTGATTAAAAGTCAACTGCTCTACCATTGAGCTACAAGACCAAAATATGAAAGAACCTCTACTTAACTTTATCTACTCTAGCAGAGTTTTTATAAATGTCAATAAAAAAGTGGTAGGAGGTGAGGGATTCGAACCCCCAACAAGCGCCTATAAAGCACCAGTTTTACCATTAAACTAACCTCCCACGTGTAAATTACTTTTTGCGCAATTCTTGTGCAGTATCTTCATCAAGATACACACAATAACCATTGTTCCCATCACCACCTTCTGTGGCATCCCAAATGTCAGCATATGTATCTGGATGGTTTGTTTCAGCAAATTCAACCAACTTTACATAAGTAGGTTCTGGAATGCCATCAGGCGAATCAAGCAAATCAATAACAAGAGAGCGAAATGAGATATTTTTCATTGTTTAGATATTCTAGCAGATTTTTATAAAAAGTAAAGAACAAAATAGTCCTCCCAACAGGATTCGAACCTGTAACCCAAGAATTATGAGTTCTTCGCTCTACCGTTGAGCTATAGGAGGAGTAAAAAAGAACATTCACTTTACTCTAGCGGAGTTTTTATGAAAGTCAAACAAAAATTGGTGACTTGAACTATGAAAATAAAATTTTTAAATAATGTTGCGTTTTGGGTTTGATTTCGGATATATATTGATATGGAAAATACACCGAGTAAATGGACCTGTCAACACTGTGATTTAGAATTTGACTTATCTCCCCACAAAAAAGCAAATCACATTAGATGGTGTGAAAAAAATCCAAGCAGAAAACGAAGAAAAGTTAAAAAATGTGAAAAATGCGATAAAGATGCCAAGCCACGTTCACTCTATTGTAAAGATTGTGGAGGTTTTCGTAAGCATACATCAGAAGCCAAGAAGATAATATCTGACAAAAGAAAAGTGTGGCTAAAAGAAAATCCAGATAAGCACGTTTGGAAACGTCATTCAAAGTTTAAATCAGTTCCGTGTGAGAAACTAAAAGAGTTTATTTTGTCAAAGAATATAAAATTTTTGCCAGAATTTACCCCATTAATAGATAGATCATTTGCTGTGGATATTGCATTTCCGGAAAAAATGGTATGTTTAGAAATTAATGGAAATCAGCACTATGACGCTATAGGAAAATTAAAACCATATTATCAAGAAAAACATGATTTGATTACTGCTGCTGGGTGGAAAATAATAGAAATACATTATTCATTATGCTTCAAAAGCGAATATATTTCTTCGCTTCTGGACACAATTGTCAATGTACCACTACTCAATGATTTTGATTATGATGTTTGGAAGAGTGGTGGGTCTACTCAAATTCGAATTGAGAACTTCGCGGTAGAAGCACGAGATGATATCCAGTTTCACCATAGACCCGTAAGTAATTTTCAGTATGATGTATACATACCAATAAACAAGAAAAAAGAACAAAAAAAGTGTAAAGATTGTGATAAAAATATTGCACAACGTTCAATTCGTTGTAAAAAATGTGCCAATATTCATAACCATGCATCCAGAAAAATTCAACTGCCGGAAAAAGAACAATTGCAAGAAATGGTCAATAATACTCCTTTATCAAAACTTGGTCCTCAATTTGGGTTGAGTGATGTTGGATTAAAAAAGAGATGCATGCTGATGGGAATAATAGTTCCCAACAACAGTTACAGACGAGCAAAATCCATAGAATCAATTGGGTGTAATAAAGCACCCAATGGTAGATTTCAATAGAACAAACCCATAATGTTATTATCTAACATATATTAGCATGTCACCGATTATAAAATTGTCAATTCTTTTTCTTGTTTTCTTCTCTTTTTTCTAACACAAGTTTTGTTTTGTTTTCTGGATTTATCTTGACGTAAGCAGGAGTCGATTTAACGACGGTGAGAGCAGGGTGATTGTATATGAACGAAAACCCAGATGAATTTGAGAGTTTCATGGGAAAAAATAAAGTTGCTACTCATAATAAATAGCAACTTTTTTTATTAAGTCAAAACAAAACTAAAAAATCGTTAAAGATTTTTAAATTATTTCTCTTTCACAAAAATCTTTTTCTTCTTTTGTCAATTTCTTGTTGACAAACGAAATCATTTGACGATTGATCTCAAATGTACCTTCAATATAATCCTCGGGTTCTGGCAAAGGAGCATCTTCTGCTTCAAGCAATGCTTCTTCTAGACTTTCTGCTTCAACAAGCAACGTGCCTGTTACAGCCCACTCAACAGGAATACGATATAGTTTTTTAGCCATTTTATTTGTAAGGTTGAACGCTGGATGGAATTTTTTTTACAACTTGGACGTGTGGTTTTTCTTCGGTGCCCCAACAGAACCCCTTGAGGGGAACATCATTTAACCAAAACTGTTTTCCGCATTTCGGACAGTTGCCAATAGCGGCATGAATTTTGTCGTTCATTTTAGACGCCGCACAGACTGTCGCGGTCAAGAAACGTGTTCACGGCCTCGTGCGCACCGCGATCTTCGGTTTCCTGCAAGCCGCACAGACTGTCGCGGTCAAGAAACGTGTTCACGTCTGCACCTTCAACGCTGCAATGCAGATCACGCTCAATCTTGAGCCCAAACCTGAGCTTCACATTCTCCAGTTCGCTTAGGCTGATGGTGCCAAACTCCACGCAACCAAAGCCAATGTCAGCAGCACCCCACAGAATGTCTGGCTCTTCTGGGTCACGACCTGTGATGAGCCACGTGCCCGCACCACAGGGGTTAAAGAACTTGCAGATGACCTTGGTGCCAGTGTCGCCAGCAGCAGTCAGTTTAGAATCAATTTCTTTGGTAATGAGTTTCATCGTGTATCAGTATGATTAGATTTTATAAAAAGTCAAGTTATTTTGAATAGAATAGTTCATAGTTTTAGCGAATCACAACATACGACTTGCGAGTTTCACCTTTATATTCAAAGGTCATCACATCAATGCCTTGAATGTCTTCTTCAATGTCAAGAAATTTCACTTGCTTGACAGGCACATATTCACCATTCACAATAACATATCCTTGTTTCTTACTTGTGTAGCGTTTCATTATATAAAGTATGAACTACTTTTTATAAAAGTCAACAAAAAAGACGACCTTTTGATCGTCTCTTTTTAAATTGGTTGCAGGAAACCGAATCGCGCGATTGTCTCCACATTATGAGCGTGGCGTGCTACTTTTACACCATCCTGCAATATAAATTGATTTGAAATAACTATACAGATTTTATTAATTTTGTCAATAACTTTCTTACATATGTGCTGATTTTCCATTCGGCTCACAGCCCACTATTTTCACAAGCGTGCTTTATTTTTTACATTTTTTTCTGCTCATCATCATTCCACCATTATCTTAGCTGCTTCTTGCGTTGCTTGCATTATTCTGGCGGCGCGAAAGGCGCACCGTGGGTTCATCGTAGGAGCCACTTTTTTATCTGTATATTATTGTTAAAGAACTACCATCACTATACACATATATATTCTGCTGCCAACAGAAAACATAATCTTTTTTATCGCACTGCAACTTTCAGACCGTCGATGGTTGGTGTGATTGAAAGACTTTGAGTCTGATAAACCTTTCCTACCTTGAGCATCCACGGCTCGGGATGAGCACCCAAACACTTCAACCAGTCCTTTGGCGTAGGAATGAACCCACAATCTTCCATCAAATGCTGCTCTGCGATCAACTTGACGGCGATGGTTTGATTACTCGAATTGACGATTGCATGACCAAACTCTTCAACTGCCCACTGGATACCCGCGCTATGATGGCGAAGTGCTCTATGAGTCCAATCGCCAGTATATACTTTCGTCGCATCAAACCAGTCGTGAATAGCAATATAGTCTTGCCAATGCCCGCCCCATTTGCGTGCAGTGGACTCGGCGTGTTTGAGTGGTGTCATTTTGAGTTTTATTCAGCAATTTCCAACGCAGCATCCTCAGAGTATCCTTCGGTGCGTTGCATAGACCATGAACTAGCCGTTGCGGTTTTGTTCAATAGGTCATACACAATGTCGTCGCCATAGTCGTTGCCGTCGCCAGCACCGCTATAACCATACGCTTCCCAAGCCCAACCTTCAATTTCTTGTTCAAACTCGGTGTTGCTCTCAAACCCGTCTTGTGTATTAACATACACAGTCAAATACCCTTCGTCGTTGCCTCCAGAGAATTTAAGTATAATCTGGATGATACCCAGAGAAACGGCTTTGTCATAGATTTTCTTGCTTAGTGGTTTAATATTCATCGTCTGTTAGTATGGTTAGTTTTTATAAAAAGTCCAGCTTATTTTTGTTTATTTTACCAAGACTACGGAAAGAATTTCAAAATAATCACCTTCTGTTTCTGCGAAGTGAATTTGTTCGCTCAAAGATTGAGGTAGTTTTTCGCCGCAACCTTCTTTCACAAGCGCAACAGCCGCAGCTTTGTTTTCAGCGTCAATTTCAATAGTTTCGGTGCGTAGGGATTGGACGATAACAGAATATTTCGGCATAAAAGGAGTATGATTAGTTTTTATAAAAAGTCCAGCTTATTCTACCCAAATTTTCCAACTTCTGTGTGGCACGGTGTTTTTGATATTTTCTGCCATGTTGTCTGCAATTTTTTTATTATCCCAAGTTCCCAATTTTATTGTTTTTGGTTCACCATTGTCAAGCACTTCTTTAGTTTTTGCATCAACAATAGGTTCATAATTTTTGTATCGTTCGCCGTAGATAGTGTACATATTTTATGCCAACTCCTTCATGTATGGATGATATTTGACGGCATGCTTGTGGTATTCTTTGCTGTGACCCTTGCGTGCAGTATGATCAGCAACCCAAAACTTATCTTTATATTTGAGCAATGCATGACTTTGTTTACCTGTACGATTGATAGCGTCCAGAATAAACTGTTGTAGTGCAGTTGCATCAGTTGCACTAAACTCAGTCTTTTCAGTTGAAACTGGAGTTGCTCCAGTATTCACAATCAGAATTTTTACAATTTCAGTGTTTGGCATGTGATATATAATCTAGCAGAGTTTTTATAAAAAGCAAGAACTACTTGAACAATCTTTGACCCATATCTCCTTTGCCAAAGAAACTACCCTTTGAATCAAATGTCTTGTTGTCATGCACACGTCCAACAACAGCACCCTTGCTATCAGAATATGTCTTTTTGCCGTTGCCTTCATTCACAACAGAGCCCACCCAGCGGCCCTTGCTGTCACTAAAAAATTCGCGTTTATTATTATTGTTGTTATTCATAAGTCAAGATTTAGTTTTTCAGTTCAAGCACAAAATGTCCATAGTCAAGAACATTTGTGTCAAGAATTTCACTACCTTCTTTGTTCTCTGTAACGCCACAGACAGGAGTGAATTCGTCATTCCAAGCGTTCCAAACCGTCACAGTGTCATTTAGACGCTCAGGTGGAAGCAGTTGCAATTTTTCAATCAGTCGTTTATAAGTCATAAATAATATATTGATTAAGATTTGTCAAGACTTGCGCCGAGGATTTCAACGTTTTCATCTTCGGTGTCGGTGATTTGCTCATCGTCAAACTGGCCGAAACTCACCAGTTCAATAGCCTCGTCTTTAGAGTCAGCTTCGACTAAGATAGTTTGAGTGCGTTCAAATTGAATAGTAACAGAGTATTTAGCCATAAAATAGAGTATGATTAGATTTTATAAAAAGTCAAATACAATCAGACCGCAATGGGTGTGATTTTCACAAAGCGAATATGGTGAATAGAAACAAGATCATAGTCTTCTGGAAAATCACCATCATGATGTTCAGATACATAGTTTGGATAAACACCATGCTTGTTTTTGTAAAGAGTAAAAAACTTGCTAGCATCGCAATCTTCTTCAAGAAACAGTCGATTGCCTTTGCGATAAGAGTATCCTGAAAAATCATTAACAGTTGCGCCAAGTTCCTTGATATCACTTTCTTGAACTTCAAGCCAGCCATGACAAGGATCATCGTGTTTGGTAAATGTAGCGTTCATATAATAGAAGTATGGTTGATGAAATATAAAAAGTCGAGAAAATAATGATAGATACTATGTGATATCGCCCTATCTTGTAAGCTATTAATATTCCGATACAACTAGCATATCAGTGAACTTAGCGTCCACGATCTTGCGCCGCGGCAAAATGCTGGTGAACGTGTAATCCATCTCATGCAGCAGCTGGTTGAGAGCATCCTCATTATCAGCGGCGACTGTCAGTTGAACCGTGACGTTGATTTTGTAGTTTTTCATCGTGCTGATATTATGGTTTATAAAATATAAAAAGTCGAGATCAAACTCACTTGCCGATGAAGAATTCTTCGGGGCGACCATTCACGGTCACGCCGTCCATCCAAGTCAGCCCGATATAGCTCGGGTTGTATCGTCCGTGGTCACAGCCGATGAGCCATTGAAACGTACCGTCACGCAGCGGGTCTTTGAGGACCGTGTATGCCGTGGTTGCCCAATGCACCGTCTTACCAGCCTCAACCGCGTCTTTGATTTGTTGTAGCGTCATGCTCATAACAATGACAGCAGTTTATAAAAAGTCGAGCAGAAAGAATAAAAAAAGAGTCGGGTTGATACCACTCAACCCGACTCAATTTCACTTAACCAAACATTTTGATGCCTTCTCGCAAATCAGCATCATTGAGCGTGCTCAAGTTGTTCATTCTAAACTGAACGCGATGACAAGCTTTTTCTTCAATTGTGCCAGCTGCATACACAATATTCTGAAACGACTTGGTCTTGCCACCCTGACGCCATACACGCCCCAAAGCCTGCACCAGCTCAAACGCACTGAAGTTGGGGCTGATGATGCTGGCACGTGCGTGATTGCCGTTGAGGTCATGCAGACTGATGCCTACGCCTCCAGCCTTGATGTTCACAACCATGATGCGTTTTTTGTCAGCATTGAAGTCTTCAATATCTTTCTGACGAGTTTTATGATGTTGCCCGCCAACAATATATCCAATAGTGTCCTTGAACTTCTTCATCTTCTCCAGACGCTTTACAATAGCATCAACAGTGTCTTGAAAGTTCACAAACAATACTACACTCTTGCCTTCATCATAAAGATCCTCCATGGTATCAACAAAGAAAGGAACCTTCAACAGTTCAGAACGACGACGAGCTTCCATCATGATAGCAAAGATATGTTCGCTATAATTGCCAGCACGTTCATCCAACTTGGCAATTTCAGCTTCCATGTCATCATAGATATCATTGATTTTACCAGTGGCAGTTCCAAGGTCATAAGCTTCTGCCACAATATGAGACTCTGGAAACAATGTACCAAAGTCGTCCACAGTCAAACGCGATGCGCATCTGCGAGTGTCAAAGAAATATTCATTGAGCAACATCATGCTGTGTTTGGCAGCAACAGACGCAGCATCCCACGACATGGCACCAAACCGACCAACCCACTCCGCACCATGCTGACGCAGAAAGTGGTCAAAGTTATGCAGACTGTGCAGATCTGCCAAATAGCCAGCAGCCTTGAGTTCCATTGGCGTAGTGGCAAGCGTAGCAGACGCCACAAGCACCTTATAGCCCTGTTCCTTGAGCATGATCATCATCCATGAATTCGTGCTATGATTGCCTTTGCATTTGTGTCCTTCGTCCAGAATGACCAATGCATCCTTGGGCAAATTGAATTCCGGAGCATCCATGACGGCATTTTCAACCCATGGCTTCAATATGCACTTCTGTTTCTTCCACTTCATATATTTGGTGTTGCCACGCCCAAGCTTTTCATAGTTGATGGCAACATATGGCTTGAGATTGAAGCTGGACAAGATCTTGGCCCATTGTGGTAAAATCGGTTTTGGTGCAATGAGCACCAGCGGACGAGTGGCATCGCAACCCAGTTCCCTCGCAACTGCCGCCGCACAATAACTCTTACCAGTCCCAGTCTCGCTCATGTCAAGAGCGAACCCGTTGATGTAAATAGAATCAACGAGGCGTTTTACATGGTCGGGCTGCGGGCCGATCAATTGCGTGGTATCAATGGTCATGAATAGAACTATGAACGGTTTTTATAAAAAGTCCAGAAAAAAACGAAAAATAATGACGATTTCTCTCACTTTTATTCTCTCACCTCTATATTTATTGATATGGGAAGAAAAAAAATATACACTACGAAAGAAGAAATTGATGCAAACAACCGAACAAAATCAAAACGATACTACGAACGAAATAAAGAAAAAATCCTCAAACGCCAAATGTTGCGGTATCTACGGTCTAAGAAACAAAACTAACGGAAAATGGTATATCGGACAAAGTGCCGATAATATTTATACAAGATGGGGAAGATACAAACGTCATGAGTGCAAGGCACAGACAAAATTATATAATGCTTTGAAGAAGTATGGATATGATAATTTTGATAAAGTAATTTTGGAAGAGTGTGAGCCAATAAAAGAACTTTTAACTTCAAAAGAAATTCACTGGGTTGAATTTTACAATTCAATAGTGAGAGGGTATAACATAGCAATTCCAGCCAACGGCCCGATGGAGGGGCGATATCATACAATCAAATCAAGAAATAAAATATCCAATTCACTGATTGGTAACACGTATGCATCTGGCACCATATGGAGCGAAGAACGTAAGGAACATCATAGAAAAATGCATTTGGGTAAAACAATGTCGGCTGAAAGTATAGAAAAAACTCGCACGTGGCTATTAGGAAGCTGTTGGATAACAGATGGAATTTCTAATAAAAAATACGAAAAATCAAAAGAAATTCCGACTGGATGGTGGAGAGGACTAACCAGTAAATGTCCCCGTGGAAAAGATGGCAGGTTTGTGAAATGAGTATGGTTTACTTTTTATAGAATGTCCAGCACAAAATCAGTTTCACGAACAATAAGGATCATTTGGAAGCCAATTGTCAACAACTGCACTTAGTTCTTTCAGATTGGTTACAAACGTAGTTTCACGATTGATGATCAAAACGGCAGTAATTTTTTCGCAATCAATGTCCAGCATTTTAACAAGCCTTTGCATACTCAGTATGCAGTCCATTGTACTGGTATAACCGTCAGTTGGTTCAGTGTCCATTTTCTTGCCATTGTAAGACAATTCAATGTCAGCACGCTCCAATGCATAGATGTCTTTGGCTACATATTTCATAATTAAAACAGAGTATTTTACTTTTTATAGAATGTCCAGTCAATAATTCCAAATACTGATAAAAATATCTTCATTTTTATAGATCATAAATTCACCGTCATAACCATCTTCATCGTGAACTGGTTCAAAGTATTTCACAACACCAGTCTTGATGCTTTTGATAAACACGCCCTTGTATTCACCAGCCATATGCTTATTGCCAAGAGGGAAGCCAGTTGTAATCAACTCACTTTTTTTACAAGTGCCAGATGAATTGTCTGCCCATTTGAAACTAGATGAACAAAATATCACGGTGCTGTATGTGGTCTTCATGTTGGCTAAAGCTTGATTGATTTTTTATAAAATGTCAATGCTCAAAGATTGTTTATTGCATCTTTCAATTCAAGTAATTGCTTGGTTTTTCTGTGAAACTTGTTATTTGGAAAATAGTAAACAACATCAACAGAATTTTTTCCAAATCGTTCAACAATCTCGTTCAAATAAATGCCGTGGCTTTGGCGAGTGCCTTTGTTTTTGTTAGCTTCAATTGATTTCTGGCGAGCAATGAATTTTTCTTGCAGCAATGTTGCAACATGCTTTCCATTCACTTTGGCAAGAAAAATCATTCTTCCGTCACAATGAGCTTCAAACACCACAATGTTCTCACATTGATTCATCTCATGAATCTTCTTTGGCGTCACGTCATTGTAGCGTGCCGTGGGCTTGTGCTGCATGGTTGGCTTGAGTTCATATCGCACGTTGGTCGCGGTGTCAATGGCGTCAAACCCATGCTTTGATACCGTTTGCTGGAGGTTCAAGATGCCACAAAGTGCCTCTTCAAGCCCAACGCTGCCTTGGCTGTTGGTGAGCATCATCATGATAAGCTCACGTTCAACCTGCGTGCCAGTGAACGGCTGTCCGGTGTAGACCTGCGCAAAGTGCAGCATGGCGGTTTCTCGTGAATTCATGCTGCCAACACTGACTACTTTTTATAGAAAAAGCGAGAACAATCGTTGAAAAAAGTGATGTTGGTTGGCACACACATGGCTGATTGTTCTCGACTTTTTATAAATTTCTGTCATTATTAAAGCACGGTGGAAGTAGGAGAGCGATTCCGAAAAGCCGAACTACGGTGAGTCCCGAAAGGGTGGCCGATGGGTGGGGGACCGGAGGCTGCTCAAATTGCGTGAATATTCATTCCAATTTTTTTAAAATTTTGGGTTCCTCCCCATACGTTATTATAAACTATTTTTTATAAAAAGTCGAGCAAATAATTTTTGATATAAATTTTTATGTGTTTGACATTTTTTAAATTTCATATATAATTGAATTGGTGCCCTGTTATATAGGTTTTTTTGACAAAACCATATATGCTATATTGTTCTTGATACAACATATATTCTCTATATAGTGCATATTATATAACGAATTTTTGCTATATAATATTGTATATACGCTATAATGTTTTGTATATACGCTATAACAAAAAGTATATAGCTTGTATAAAAGTGTATATAGCGTATAACAAAAAGTATATAAGCTATAATATTTTGTATATAGCTTGTATAAAACTGTATATAGCTATAAAGAAAAAACCCCGAAAAAATCGGGGTTTTGTAACATTTTGATAATCAACTCTTTATACCAGCCGCAGATGCAAATGCAGCATCATCAAAATCTTCACTTTGATCACTTACAACAGCAACTTTAACAGCATCATCTTTCTTTTTGCCGCCAATGAAGTTGACTCGTTCAGCCACAATGGCATATGATGTACGCTTAACACCATCTTTCTCCCAATCATCTTGTTTGAGTCGTCCAACAACACTTACCATGCTGCCTTTCTTCACAAACTTACTAACGAATTCAGCTTGTTTTTCCCATGTATCTACATTGATAAATAGTACTTCTTTATCATTGAGTGGGTTATTAACCGCAAGGCGAAGTGTACTGACACTTTTACCTGTTCCTGTGCTTCTGTTGGATGGATCAGCCACCACATTACCTACCATTGTTACTACGTTTAGCATATTGTTTTTGTTTAGTTGTTTGACTAGCCTATATTTGGTTTGTCGCTATCAGTTATATACACTATATGCTGTTTGTCAAGCATATAAGAAGTGGGGGGGGGGTACCTAAATATTTTACTTTGTATTACTGTTAAATATTACTTTGTTTTGTTGCTGTTGTATATAGCATATCTGTATATATGCTAGGTGGGGGTACCTAAATTATCCTAGTATGTTTTGAGCACAAAAAAAGCATAAATTATGATATAAAACGCTATCATAATTTATGCTATTATACTGGCTACCTAAATTTTAAATATTATATATTTTACTTGCTATATTCAATGCTGCCAGTTGCTGGCGCATCAGATGTATTTTCTGAAATAATAGATGCATCAGCAGGTTCATCATGCTCATGATCATTCTGAGATGGCGGAACTTGTCGTTTGCTTTTGTATGCTGCAATAAAAATTGCAACAAAAATAATAGATATCAACACAATTATATTAGTAATCATAAAATATTATATTTTTTAAACAGATGCTGCTTCAGTACCTTTGCGATCTTTGTTATTGTCACTGTCGCTACGACGCATCTGCACTTGAAAATAATGCACAGTGCTGCGAAGACATGCTGGCAGTTTGCCTGTGTGAGATACACCATGCACACTTGTACGATATGCTGCCAATGCTCGCACACTACGTGCAATCTTGTTTGTGTTATGAGTAGTATAAATCTCTGGCTCTTCTAGATTACCAGTCAGCTTAAACTGCTTGAGTTTGTCCAATGGCATAGTGCCTTTGGGCTGCTTGTTGCTGTTCTTCTTTTCGTTATTGGTCTGTATATATGCCATATTTGTTGGTTACAAGATACACAATACATGATTTTTAACATGTGTCAAACATTTTGTTCAACTATTTTGATATGCATATAGGGGGTACCTAAGTTTTTGTCAATATATATAAAAAGTGTATAAGAAAAAAATAAGATTGACAAAAATGGCGTGGATTATATTATATTCATACTAGTCTCACTATTATAGTATATCACCATATGTTGTGATGATTATATATTTCTTTATTATAATTTTTGTTGCATATATCATCTCTGCAACATATCATTTTGCAACAATCTGCCCCAATCTGTCCCATTTTGTATATATATGCAGTTCATATATATGGTGTTATAAAATATTCAGTCTTTGATTTTGTATAATATGCTATTCAATGCGTCTTTTTCACGCATATACCATTCTGTCAACATGTTCATATACTTCACTTTAGCATCATATGAAAGTATGCTATATTCAAGAACCATATTTTCAAATTGTTTGTATATTTCTTTATTATCTTTGTTGCTCATATTCTATATATATATTGTGTAAATTTCTATATGATATATATGGTATGCTATTCATTTTTCTTTTTTATACAAAAAGTATATATAAAACAAGCATAAATGCCAAAATCATATACACTACAAAACTAAATTTATATGTGTTGCTAGGTGCATATTCATATGGTTTATAATAAGATTCTTTTATTTCTTGAACAGTTCTGGTATTTTTGTGTATATACACATTTGCTTCTGGTGCAGCAATGTTGCTGTTGCTGTTGCTGTTTGTTGCATCATAATACAACACTATATTTTTAGATATGTTGTTTGTATATGAAGCATATATGCTGTCTGCTTTCATATATATTATTACTTCTTGTTGTTTAAAGCATCAATTAATTTATCATTGAGTTTTTCTGCTATGCTCTTGGTTGTATAATTTTCATATACTTCCATAATATATAGTTGCAGATATACGCCAGCCAATACTTGCCATATGTCTTTAAAAACAACTCCCATAACAATGATGGAAATAGAAAATACAACACAAAAAATCGTAGCAGTTAGTTTAAGTTTATTCATAAAATTTATATGTTCTGGGATATATGTTTATCTGGTCTTTTACCGCAAAATTCGCAATCACTATGACCGCATACTTCTTCTAACCACTCGTTAGTAAGTTTGTGATAATAAGCGTCATATTTACTATCATACTCTAAATTTCCTTCATCTTTAGCTTGTTCTCTTTGTATCTTGAGAGAGTCATATATAGGATGTGCAGCTGCATACAACAAACTATCTATAAGGTCTTTTGATGAGTTAGACTCATTCATATATATGATGGTGGGGTACCTAGATTTTATTTATATTTGATTTCTTATATTGTGTCCAAGCAGTTTCTTTTGTTGTAATAAATCCTCCCGGACCAACGTCTGGATATGCTTCATTATATGCCGATTTATGTCCTGAGTTCCATCCTGCACAAAATGCTGCATATACTATATCACGCTTTTGTCTGTATATATCCAACACTTTTTCTCTGCGAATTTGCTCACAGACCAAATCAGCAGCCAAAAAACTGCATCCTTTGCGTTCGCACAATGCTATAGAATTTGATATATGACTGTCTGTCATCTTCTTTATTTCAATAAATGTGCCGTCTTTTTGACGCCAGAATCCTTCTGGTGTTTGTGGTCTGCCGTCACCAGCATAGCTATCCTCAACATCCCAATTCAGTTGTTCCAATGTATAATCTGCCATGTCGCCCATATGTTTGTTTGTTTGTTTGTTTGTTTGTTTGTTTATTGGAGCGTGAGAATTCCAAGGCGGAACGTCTGCACTTGGCCATCCACTACCATAACCACGGTTGTCGGGATATTCATCTCCAATGTCATTGTCTCTATAGTCTTTAGGATACATATTTTTATAGTCTCGGTAAGTGGTGTCACACTGATCGTCTTCGTCGCCTGTTCTATATCCTGTTGGATACATAATCAATATTTAGATTTCTCTATATTATTGATAAATGCCACTTTGGTTATATCGCTCAATCTAAACACATTTCCTTGTAAGTTAACAAACTCAATTTCTTCTTTGGTTGCTTTGTTTAGCATGTTTTGCATATCTTCTGTTTCTTTTTTTATAAGTTCAATGATTTCAATTCTTTGTGCAAGTGAAACATCTTCATACTGTCGAGAATGAATTGTACCATCCTTTGTATATATCGACCAGCCAATTGTGTATGTAGGAGTAGGGGTGGTTGGAGTTGGGCCGATCATCGTGGTTTTTACGCCAAATAGTTTTTTGATAAAGTTCATATTATATTTATGATTGTCTTGCTTTTAGCATAGAGTCTGCCGTGTTGTATGCTCGTTTTGTAGCATCATCTTGAGCATATCCTCTTTGTAATAGTGCTTGCATAGCTTTGGCTGCGAAATAATCTCGCAGTGTCATTCCAGTGCTTAAAATCTTATTTGGTTTAGTTTCATCGCATTCTGCTGTGAATGGAAATGCTGGGCCACCATCTAGTTTATTACTCATGATTATATACAATCATATGCTGTATGTTTTGTCAAGTAGTTTATACTTATAATCACCGTGAATACCTTTGAATCAACTTTCAATAAGCATAAAAAATTATTGCGTGAGCATTTTCAACTAAATGAAAGTGCTGAATATGAAAATAAACTTGAAAGTTTAATAAACAAACTCAAGACCAAAAAGAAAGTATTGATTCTTACCACAAGCAATCGTTGGGTTGGTGACAAACAAAAACCAAAAAGTAGCATATTGGCAGAATATGTTGCACAAGAAATAAAAAACTCCGAGATTATTGATGTATCAAAACTAAAAATTTATGACTGCGAAGGCAACATCAGCAAAAAAGAAGGCAACAATTGTGGAGTGAAACAAGCCGCTTTGGAAAGTAAAGAAAAAAATCCGACTGGAAATCATCGTTGTTGGTGTAGTTACAATAACAAAGATGATGATCTTTGGAAAATTTCAAAAGTATTGTTTGAATCAGACGCAGTTGTATTCTTTGGTAGTGTAAGATGGGGACAAACCAATGGTGTATATCAAAGACTGATTGAACGTTTGTCTTGGCTTGAAAATCGTCATAGTACTCTTGGTGAAGATAATATTATAAAAGATAAAGATGCTGGTATAGTATTCATTGGACAAAATTGGAACGGCGAGCAAGTATTGGAAACTCAAAAAAGTGTATTGAAATTTTTTGGCTTTCAAGTGCCAACTGAATTGAGTTTCAATTGGCAATACTTGACTGATCCAAAGGATGAATCACAAGATAGTTATAAAAAAGCACCAGCTGCGTTTGAAGCAGCATTTGATATCAAATTGAATAACAAACAAACGTCCTAAACACTATTATAAAGTGTGGAACTTTGTTGTTATAACGTCGTCAGCATTATCATCTATTTCTTTATCTATCCACGCTTTTGCTTCTTTCATAGTGTCAAAGCAAATAACTTCATCTCTTAGTCTATAATCATGATATCTTATTATATCATCAAATCCAAGAAACTTTTTACGTTGAGGATAAAATAAAGTTTTATCATTGACAGTTTGTTCTTTGATGCGGTATATCCAGTTCATATATTATATATATAATATATCAACTCATAAACATATCTTTTTTATACTATTTCTATGATATGTCTATTATAGATTTTTGTTGAGTAGGTTATATTTATAGCTATGTTTGATTACAGGAGTTTTTATAGTGATATAATAAATCGCAATACGAAATTGCTTGAAAATAGAACTATGGATTCTTTCGATTCATTGCCAATATCTCGCATTCCCTACGGATATGTTGTATATCCCGATGGCGAGTTTGGAACTGTGGATGACTGGGGAGGTCATGAAGAAGTTGCCGGTGGTAAGGGTGAAATGGAAAAAATATTGAATTCTGGTGGTGTGCGTATAGCAAAATCCAACTACGGAGAAGACAATGAATATGACGCCGAATATTTACCAAACAAAGCAACTGAAAAAGCAAAAAAAACTGCCAAAGATCTGGCGGCATTGTATCAAATACCAATACATTTCTCAACTGCTAAATGGATGGCATACCCATTCAACGAAGGCGAAATAACATTTTTACAAAGTAAAACTATAAACACTTTACCCTTCACGGGGTAATAAACCGCGTTTGGTCACGTGGGCTAGACAGTACAAAGCCGGTATAGACGGAACTCTATACCGGCTTCTTTTTATTCATTGGTTGGCGGCTTGCCATCATGATAACCATCATCATCTTCATAACCTTCGACTGCTGTATATATAAAATAAACAAACACAGCTACACACATCAACCATAATATTCCCAACGCGATATACACTTTCATGATGATTCAAATCACGGAAAATGCATTCTGGTGTCTGCCAGCCATCTTTCAAACTTATATAATACTTTACAAACAAGTTTTCTGAACTTGCTCCAAGGCGATGTGTCAAAGATATATTTGTTATACCATTTGTTGCGTTGCAATGCGGCTTGAGCAAATATTTCTTCTAATCTCTTTCTTGATTCTGTATTATCAGTTGTGTGAAAGTCAAACAGTTCTATATCTTCAAGAGTGCCATTGGTAAATCTTGCTTTATATTCCATCCAACAATCAAGATTATCTACAGGTTCGCTGTGATAAAATTTTAGCGTACCATGATATTGAGTATCAACTAAATATGGGTCTGTACGTTCCAAGTGTCCACCAAACAAAGCATCTTTAGTTTCTACCCATTTGGTTTCTTTATGTTTCTGTTCAAAGAGTTTACCACCTTGAATGAAATACTCACTCATACTACAATGTAAATCTTTGGTTTGAAACTGAAATACATTCTTATCCAAACCAAGTTTAACCATTTCATCATTGAATGGCAGTTTATCTGCTACTGATATTGTGTCGAACATTCCCATAATATTTTATTGTGCTTTATAGCATATATTGTTTTTTGTTTTCATGATTTAAGTCTTCAATGCATCTTATCACATTTTCTTTCACCATGTCAAGTGTAATTTTCTTTGAACACTCAAATTTTTTATTTCTGGGGCAGTACATCCATCCAGTTTTTAGGCCATTAACATTGTCGATAGTTGGATCATTTAAACAACCATGACATACATTTTTGTTTATTACTCTATAACAGTTGTGCTTAAACTCATTGTCTTCGTCGGTACATCCACTGACTAAAACCACTTTTTTGTTTAATGCCCAAGCAAGCCAACTCAATCCGCTGCTCAATCCAACAAAGAATTCACATCCAGCCAATTGTTCTATTCTATATTCAATTGGATAGTTGCCAGTTTCGTTTATTGTGCCGGTTGGCATATGATTCCATTTCTCTTTTGTGCCAAATACTTCGTCTTTGTCTATGCAATATATATCATAACCTTTATCTTTAATATACTTGACCAACTTATCCCAACCGTTGTTATCATTCCAGTATTTGCATTGCGCAGTAGATTGTATGCCTATACAAATATATTTCTTCTTTTTCTTGAATGATTGCTTGGGGTCTCTTTTTATACTTGGCAAAATTTCTTTATATTCTAGTCCAAGTTGGTCGCAGATTATTTTTTGAATTGGTCCGCGCTGAAAAAGAAAGTCTACATTCTTTATGTCAGCATCCAACATATGAAAATTTATATCTACAAATTCCACATCTTGATTTTCACTTTGCAGTATATTGTGCCATTTCGTTTTTACATACACTTTCCCACCATGCTTCTTTTGATATAAATCAGCATAAGGAGAAAACGCAATGTTGTCTCCCAGAGAGTGTGTTATAAAATTTACAATTGTTGGCATTATTGTTTCTATTCCATCACATTGAATGGCAGTTTATCTGCTATTGATATATTGTCAAACATTCCCATAAATTTATCCTCTTGATTGTTTTAATTTGTACTTAGTATATCAATATATATAGAGTTTGTCAATGTTTATGATGCTGCTATTCTGTCATTGGCAGTTTTTATATAATCTTCACTGATCTCACTGCCAATATAACTACAAGCATGTTGTTTTGCTGCCACAGCGGTTGTGCCACTGCCCATAAAAGGATCATATATTATATCACCTTTGTTGGTAAAGTTCATCATCACTTTATTGGCAAGTTCAATGGGAAATGTTGCTCCATGATTTTTGGAAATCTTTTTACCTCTGCCAATACACCATATATCTTCAAGTGTGCCGCGATCAAATTTAGCATTCTTGAACTGACGTGAAATAGCATATTCTCTTTCAAATATCAAAATAAGTTCAGTGCGCCTATTCAATACACCACTTTGCATAGCAGGTTGACCATGCTTTTTATCCCATACAATAATGTCTTTGAGATATGGAGCAAAGTCGCCAATCATATGAAAGAAAGCAACCTTGCTGCCTGTAACAATCTGAATGTTATAAAACACGATCTTGCTCACACGCAGCAACTCATTCAAAATCTTGCTGTGTAAGATATAAAAATCATCAATAGGCAAGTTGTCATCAAAGCCATCATACTTTGTGCTAAATTCTTTTACAATCTGTCTGCTACAATATTTACCATTGCGAATACGCAGGTTCATATTATATGGAGGTGAAGTAAATACCAAATCAACAAAGTTGTCTGGCATCTTTTTCATGGTTGCCAAACAATCTTCGTGATAGATTTTATTTAGTTCAAGACTCATATTATAATGATAAGTTGGTTATACACGTTTTGATTGGTCGTATTTTAATTTTTTCTTTATATAGTCCGTGGAAAATTCTTTTATTTTATGTTCCGCTCCTTGCATACCATAATACAATACTCTCTCGAGAAGTTTCGGACCTGGTGTGGGAAGATTATTTCTATAATAAGAATCAAGTTCATTATATTTTCCGAAAAAATGTAGCAGTGCATCAGATTTGCCGCTAAAAAATGAAGAGTTATATGCCACACCGTTCCATTCTGATGGAGTATATCTATAAAATACTGCGTCATTATTTTTCAATTCATTTTCATGCGTAATCATTACTTCGTCGTCCCATTCATAGTCATATTCTATTACATTGCAATTTTTAAACCCCATTGCTTTTGCATATTTTATTCCATTGGCAATGAGTGTATATGCCGCAAATCCATGATCAAACTTGCATTGTTCCACCATGCTATCACTGCCGACAACTTTTCGGAACCAATAATCAACTCCATATATAGAATAGTCAGCTGCCATCAAACGAGGATTTCGCTTGTCGTAAATGACATAATCACATAGTTCGTAAGTTTCATCATCAACTGGAAAATTTGTTGACACTATTTTCGGAGTTTTTATTGCCATAAGGCCGGTTTTAAGCAATTTCTTTTTTTGATCGCTGTTAGCATGAGCAGGTACAATTGTGATAGTTTCGTTCATAAAATTTATATATGTATCATACAAATTTCAATAGCATTGTCAAACAAATATTGACAATATTAATATTTGATGTAATATTTTAAAATTATGATTATTAAAGATATTTTAAAAGAAACAACTGCAATGATTTGCGGCAGAATTGATTCTAAAGAAAATTGTTTGGATAAAATGCGAGGTATAATGGAATTTAATCGTTCTGTATTAGAAGCATGTCACAGCATTGTGCTAGTATTAAACAGAGGAACTGATATATCCGAAAGTCAAATGATTGAAGTTGGGAACATATATCGCGAAAATTTTAATTGCTCATTTTTAATTCAACCACACCCTATTGGTATGGGACATCAAGTTGGTCATGTAGCATTGGATAAAACCGGATATTTGTTTGCAAAAAACAATCTTGGTAGCAAATATACATTAAAGTTGTGCAATGATATTCTAGTGTCTGATAATTTTCTTGATATTGAAATTGAAGAAGCGGACATGTATTATCTACCAGCTGTTGCAACTCACGAAATTATACAAAGATATGATCTTGCAAAACAACAGTCGCTGTTAAAAACCAATTATATTGATAGTCCATTAACATACCAAAGTTGGTTATTTATTGCGTCAAACAATACAGATTTTTTATATGAACCGGATGAAGAGATTGAAAGAGTATTTAGAACTTGGAATATAAATGAAGATATCAAGCAGTCTAAAGTACTTTGCGCGGAACATTCTCTCACAAAATGGTCTGTATATAACAAACTCAAACGACATAGTCTTTATACACCAACACAATTTGACAACTATTGTCGTTTCGTAACATCACACCAAATATATGACGGTTCTCTAAAAAATATAATGCTTAAAACAATTGGAATAACACATTTTCACTTTACATCACAGCATGTAATTGAGTGTGTACTATAGTTGCTTTCACACAGGTTATTTCTTCATAAAGATTGTTCCACGCTGAATATCTCCAAGCAAACAAGAATATGCATCAAATGCTCCTCTGGCCTTTTCTCTTTCACGGTCATCACGCAGCAAATCATTCATCAATAAATGATTTAGACCACGCATATGCTTTAGCCATTTGACCAATTTTACTTGATCAATTTTATACATTGTATCAACTGGATCAATTTTTTGGTCTTCCCATTTTTTTGTGTATTGGAACATATATATAGAGTGACTTACTTTTTATAGAATGTCAAACGAATTTTTTCCAAAAGTCTTTTTTCAAGTGTCTAAAGAACTTATAGTCAATTCTATAAATTCCCCATTTGATAGATTCCACAACCTTTTCTTCAAATTCTTTGCTTTGCAATGCTTTCATTATATTTTCACGAATAGCATCATCATCAACAACAATTCCAAAAGTGCCTTGTGACATAGCATATTGACCAGTTGCATCATTTATAGGATACAATTTACCACCTTCATTTAGAATTATTTTCTTGACACCATAATGTCCATTGCGAATACGAGAGTATCTAAATCTTGGTCCATCTTGACGAATGGTGTGAACAACCTTGTTACAAAAATCGGCAGTTTCAACGTCGCTTGTATGAATACCATGATATGTAGTATCATACAAAATATTGCAGCATTCTGCTGGATTTAAACTTATTATGTCTTTGATTGTATCAAGCCCACTGTTTGGTAAAAATGGCCATTTCTTTAGATTTACTTCACAGTCAATACCGTTTGCATCAATAACTTTGCTGTCTTTATTGGCTGCAAGTTTTTGCAAACAATAAAAATCAACTTTGGTTCCTGCTCCAAAGATATTCTTTGATGCATTCAATGAAAACATTTTCAAATATTTTATGGAATATATAGATAATATCGGCCATAGATAATGATCTGGTTTTCTCCAATTTGAAGGATGAACATAAAGAATATATCCACCATCTTTTATTGTATGCAAAGAATGTTCAACAAACACATCCCATAATGTGCTTGTTGAACCTTTGCCCGCACTTCGGTCTGCATTGAATGGCGGATTTCCTACAATAGAATCAAATTTCATCAAACTATACTACACTTTACGGTCGTATTGTCAAATATTTTACTGAAATGTAAAGAATTCTTGTTGTGGCTTTTTGCCTTCCCACATATAACCAACATCATTCCAACCATTATGATTAGCATCAAGAGCATTAGCACAAACAATATTATGCTGCAACACTTTCCATATTTCAACATCCTTGCTACCAAGGCTCAATCTAGTTCTGCATTCATTTGCATTCACAGGATCAAGTTCAATACCATATATTGTTTTTAGAGCATCAATTTGCGTTATACCATTCTTCATACGATACTCCAATATTTTAGCAAGAAAATTACCATTGCCACAACTATTGTCCAACATAGTTTTATCGGCAGATGTAAAAAATATGTCTGGTAGTTTAGACAACATTTCTTCAACCAAAGACTCTGGTGTAAATACTTCACCACGCTCTTTGATTGCTTTTTTAGTGTGATCCTTTTTGTAACTCATATAAAGTCTTTGTAGAAGTCTTTACGGAACAGTGCAAGGACTTTATAATTTAAAGATAATTCGCCAACGGCGCAATGTTCCATTAAATTTCTAAAAGAAGGTGAATCAAATACTTTTTTTATAATTGGCAAATTTTTAGCGTCGTCGAGTAAAGCATAAGAAAACTGAGTTAATGCATATTCCCCAGTGCCGTCCACGTGTGACCCAATGGATATAATTCGCCCATTGCTCCAAATCAATTTTGGCTCCCCATAATGACCGCGTTTTACAGAAGAATATTTAAAAGTAAGTTTATCTTTGTTGGCAACTGTATAAATTACGGGGTATTTAAATTTTTGAGTTTTTTCATCGTTTATATAGTCGCGTTGAGTATGATACTCGCACGAGTAAAGAACATTGCATTTGTCTTCCCCATTTTTTGCTAATAAATCAGAAATTTTATCAAACTCCCCATTTGGAATAAATGGCAACGACGACAGATCCACTTGACGAATTTCATTATCTTGGAATTTGACGATGGTTTTGTTTTTGGATGGTATGTTTTTCATTACATACCAATCGTAACGTGTTTCTGCACCAAATGTATTCATACCATCTTTTTCATTATGAATTTCTAAATATTGAACATCTTTCAATGCCAACAAATTTCCAGTATTTTTAAATTTACCTTCAACATTCCTCCAGCCCGACGGATGTACGTAACAAAGATACCCACCATCTTCTAAAGTATTAATAGAACTTTCAACAAATAAATGCCAGATAGGACGACTGTTTCCATCAGTCTGGGTTTGATAAGGGGGATTGCCAACTATACAATCAAATTTCATACTACATATAAGTATAGATGGAACATCACTCTTGTCAACACTGTATGTTCCAACAAGTTTGTTCTTCTTGATTGCATAATTTACACGCAGCATATTTTTCTCAACACCAAACACACGACTTTTGATATTTTTATCAGTGTGACCGTGTGTGCGAAGCCTATTTTCAATTGCTGATACATATTGTCCTCCACCCATACTAGGATCGAGGAATGTGGTAGAATCGCTTGAAAATAGTTCATCTGGAAGTTTGGCGACCATCTCATTCACGAGACTGCCAATCTCCATCTTCAAGCGGAAAATCATGTTTTCTTTCTTCATAGTGTAGAAGATAATGAACCTTATTTATAAAAAGTCAAGGTGTTTCAGTATTTAACAAGTTCAATTATACTCAAGTTGATTGCACCACTGTCAATCAATTCTTTGAGAGCAGTATATGGCATACCAGCTTCATCTTGAAATGAAACTTGAAGTTCTTTACTAACCTTCAATACTTTAATTGCTTCCGCCATATTGTTTGAGTTGGTTCCATACACTACAACATCGAGATTTTCACACAATGCAACAATTTTTTCACGCAATTCTTGATCTTCGGTCTTTCGCTGTTTTTGCTGCTTTGGTGTGCCTTTTTTGAGTTTCTTTGCAATTGCTTTACCTTTTTGTGCAACTTCGTCGGTTGCAGGAACGTAGTGACTAAAATTGCTATTGAGTAATGCTTGACGCAAACTTTCACTCAACTTATCAACATATGATATGCGACCAACAACTCGGCTAATACGAGCTTGATTAACGATCTCTTCAAGATATGTACTTACGTCGATCTTTACGGCACCGCCAGCTTGGCAACTGAAAATATCCACGGTCTTGAGCACAAGAGCGAGTGCCTCTTTGATAGATGCAATATCGTGACTCTTTTGATAATTGACGGCGGTTTGCAAGATCAAGCTGTCCAGTTTGTCATCTCGGTGTGGGTCGAACGAAAGACTCACAATTCGTCCAATCTTACCCACGACAGACGGAGTGAGTCCGCGAGAAATTTTCTGGATAGTTGCACCAGCTTCGCCATTGTCATATGCTAGAAACACTCCAGAAATCTCACCAACGCTAAAAGAACGCTGTGCCAAGCATGTTGATAGAATAAGAACCTTTTTTCCATTGCGTCGAGCAAGTTCAATGGCATCTTTGGTATCGGATTGAGCACTTGCGTTTGTAACACCATTGATGCTAGATAATACGACAACAGAGAAATTTTGAAGTGCCGACTCAGCAAGTAAAGCGGCCTCTCGCAAGCACACAATCTTCATATTACCTGGCATAAACATCATATACACACCAGAGTCATTTACACTGTTTCGTTGAAAATCAAAGTTAAGCTCGTCATAACCATGCTTACCATCAAATACCGATTGCAGCATATACGTCCAAAATCCTTTAGCCTTGATAGGGCTTTTCGCAAACTTACTCCAAGCGGGTAGATAAATACCCTCGTCACTGAATAGTTCAGGATCATTTTTACGAGCACCATCAACTACATTCTTCAAATTCATCTGATAAAACTCAACGTCAACAACAAGAGCGTGGCGAGATGGATCAATTTCAAAGTGGGTCAATTTCATATTAGTTATATTGTCAGTGTTTTTATAAAAGTCAAGCTGGCTTTTTATTGCGATTCTTTCTTCTCCATGAGCATTTCAAGATATGTAACTTGCACTACTGCATCAATATTCCAGCCACCAATAGCACGATCAGCATTCGTGCCAGTCATCAAAATAACGAGATCGTCGTCCCTGACATTTTTGATTAAAGGATCGCATTGACCAGCTTTCCAAGCACCATAATCAGCTTCATCAACGACAAGTAACACTTGCTCTTGCATACCAAACAGAAACTCAATTCGCTCTTCGCGCTTGTTTTCGGAAATACCGCCCTTACAAAGACTCAAGAAAACAACAACTTGCTTTCCTTCCGCCCGAGCTTCTTTGACTTGCTTTTTGTAGTCAACATCTTTGCTATCAACAAAAACCACGTTTTTGAACTGTTCAAAACCGGAAAAATCAACAATGACGCTCGTAAACGATGTAAGAACATAACTTGCAACAACCGTGATAGGTGCCGCAGTTTCAAGCAAAGTTGCACCAATATACAAAGTTTTGCCAGAACGAGCGCACATGTCAGCCAAAACCACTGTGGCACCATCTTCAAATGCTTCAATCGTTTCCGACACGGCGCGATATTGCCAAGTGGTTAAGCCACAACGCTTCAGGGGTTGTCCCATTTTGGACAATTCCACGTTGACCCGGATAGCCATTTCTGCTGGAGATAGGTTATACAAATCGGCGGAACCATCAACGCGAAGACCAACTTTGTCACCAATCGAGGTGTCAACCTTGCTGTGCATCTTGAACTTGCCAATTTTTTTGGCATACTCACTCACGTCCCAAATATTGTGAATGGTAACTTTGCCAGAGTCAAAGTCATGCTTGAGCACGTTTAGACTTTCGCGAACACGTGCGGCGCATTTGACGAACGCATTCACACCGGCTGGAACCCAAGTGTCGCCAAACTTGTTCTGGTCGGGCCAGTCGCTATAAGCCCACGAATAGGTGAAAACGCGATCATAGTTGGCAATGTCGGTGAGAGTTGGTTCGTATTTCATATACCAACCACAATGACATCTTTTTATATAATGTCAATTACTTTTTATTAAAATCAAACTCCGTCTGCTTCTCCACTAGGTCTTCGTGCCAATCATATGATGTTGTTCTATCTCGCAGTTCTGCTCTCAGTGCCCAATGTGTATGACTATAATTTGGGTCCATATCAATATGATTGAATGCATGTTGCAAATCATATTTGATTATATTGAGTATGGTTTTTAAAATATTGGATTCTGCGTTGGCATTGTCATAGTTGTAAAGATAATTGTCTTGTCTGTTCACACATACTTTGTCAGACATACCAAAATCATAACCATAATACGCAATTTCTCCATCAACTTCGATTGAACCATCTACAACCAATGGTGGATTGAATAGCAACACGCCATAACCATATAATTCTTTTATAACAAACTTGAAATCAATATATGTCTTAGCATCATACTCTGATATATGTTGTTCAACTGTAGTTTCTACTTTGTCTGTGTGCATGATTTGTTTTTTATAAATTAAATGCATCAATTGTGTGCTTGAATGGATGTCCATCTATTTGCTTTACCAATCTTAACATTTCACTTGCAATTTCTCGAATTTCTTTTTGAGCATCTGGTTTGTTTCTCAACTCTAAGAAATGATAAAATGAACGCCAATTAAACATAACATCTGCGGAAATTTTACTATTGTATGTTTTAAAAAAACGTGCGCTTTCTTTGACACGCTTCTTGTCCATACCTCTATTTACAAGATCAGCTACACACTTGTGATATAAATCATTTCCTTGTTGTGTATAAGATTTTAAAATATTTTGCCAATCTTCGGGCCAATCGGTCGGAACCACATACTTATCCTGCTTAATTTCTTTATATCTGGCACTTTCTCCGTTCACAGAAACACCAACTCGATGTTTTATCAAATGAATATGACTTGCAATGTCAGTGTCTATAAGAAAATGTAAAGAAGATTTTTCAAATGGCGTATGATGGCCAGCATCTGCCAGCATCTTTAGCAACGATGGAATGCGATTACGTTTTTCATCTGTAATCTCTCTACTGGTGGATGTCCAAGCCGAGCAAGCAATTATAGTATCGTCTCCGTACCATCCCAGCAATTCTACAATATTGTTATTCATAAATTATTTATCTCGCTGTGTAATCTACACACTATAAGTTTTTCTGATGTTGCAATCCCATGTCTCTTGTTAGAATTATAGCGAATATTTTTGCATTTTCAATACTAAAAGGCATAGGCGTACCATAAATTGGTGCATCGTTTATTTGGTCTTCATCAAACCCCTCAAGTTCCATTGATCTTATCATTCCTCTGTTCAGCAATGATGCTTTTGCAGATTCATGCATAAAATCTGGAAATATTGTAACAAACCCACGCTCAGTATGTATATTTGCTATAGATGATTTTTGAGTATTGGCACTGTTAGTAGTTTCATCATAGTCCAAGTCATAATCAATATCTGGATTTATGGTAGTAATATGTTCTATAATAGCATTTGTATATTGCTTTACAGCAGCATCTACTTTTTCATTGATGGGTGCATATGATGGTTCCATGATGGGTAGGGTACCTAAATTTTATTTCACACCAAAATATTCTCCAACAATTTTCAACGCTGGCAATAGCTTTTCAAAATGTTCTTTTTCTTCTATTTGATATTTTTCCAGTTTCTTTTTCTTTTTTAGTTCTACCAAACACTGTTTGGCATTATCAATATGCCATTTCAAATTTTCTTGAAATGCGTTATCAAGTTGATCGTCGTCAATGTCAATTTGTATTTTCATCGGTATATTCTATTGTCCAATCGGTGTCATTATAGATATGATCGAATAAGGCATCACCATCTTCACCATCAGGGTCAATATTTAGTTTCTTGCACAGCTTAGAGAAAACTTTATCTTGCCTAGCCATTTCTGCCAGAATGTCTTTGCGGAATGCTGTTATTTCTTTCTTATGTTTCTTGTTTATTGTTGTCATTTTGTATAATGTTTATTTTTAGTATGTTGCCATATAATAAGGCTTTTCAACTGATTTGTTTGCGGCTTCATTTACATAATCAAATAACTCTTGTCTAGCACTTGTATAAGCTTTACGAAGTTCATGAAACTTTGTATCTGAAATATCTTTGTATGTAGAATAATGAGAAAATGCACCATCAAAAGTTTCGGCTTGAATGACTGCCATCACACTTTCTGCATCAGACCGTTTCATTATATTTTTATAGGATGATGAGTATAAATCAATCTCATCAGCATTTGCGGGACGAGTTATGATATAAGCCACACCATTTATGACGAGTGCAAAAAGTCCCATAAATGCTAAAGCATACATATATTTAGTTTTGATTTTCATTTGGTATAATTTTTATTTTTACTTTATAAGTTGGGTTTACAACAATACTCTTTATCATTTTATTTTGATCTTTTATAAACAACTCACACTCGGCCTTGTGGCAATCTGTTGGAGTTGTTTTGTTTATATTTGCTTTTTTTCTGAATATATCATCGAAGTTGTCGCCATATGTTTTATATGATATACTATATGGTCTTGGTTTGCTACCTTTTCCATTTCTACTCATGATGTTTCTTTTTTATTCAATGAACTTACAGGAACATAGTTTCTATCAACGCAGAATGGGTCATTCTTGGCATATTCACAATTAAGAGTTTTATACCATCCAGACCGATTTGCTCCACTAACATGCAGTTCACCGTTCTGTCCAGTAATTTCACAGGTGCGTTCAGATAGTGTTTCAGCCATATGCACAATGCCGTCGAAATAATTGTAATAACGTTCCAGTATTTTATCCAGTTCCGGATATTTGCCCGTCCCTTTCAAGTACGACATTTTTTCTTCCAGTTCAGTATGATAATAGAATCGCAGCGTACCGAATTTTTCTTTTACGGTATTAACTACAACTTGAGGCTGGATTATTTCGCAATAATAGTTTGTTTTTTTGTCATAGACACTGGGTTCTATTCCCAGTCGTTTACCGTCTTCTGCATCAACCTTAACCGAGGTTGTGTAGGTATACGTCAGTGCCGTGCAGAGAGAATCTATAATATTAAACCACCCGTCGCTGCACTGGAATCCCCAACACATGGCAGTTTCATTCATGGGTTTATTACGGTCCCGAAACATCTTCGGGTACTTATTACAAATCTGATCGTCAAGTGTTTTATTCATATATTTTGTTATAAAAAGTATAATATTCGTGGAAATCCATATTTTGTTATATGTATATGCATGAATAATATTAAATTTAGACCCAATTCAATTCAGCCCGAAGTATATACTAATATTGCGGAGTTTGTCAAGAACAATCCCGAAACAACTAACAATATTTTGTCCACGCGGTTCAATATAGCACCGTCAACTGTTAGTAAAATACTGAAACGGTTGGGGTTAAAACTAACGAGGAAAAATTGTTTTGTTAGCAAGTATGACATAGACGAATCTTTTTTTGAAAAAATAGATACTCCCGAGAAAGCTCAAATTCTTGGGATGATATTTGCGGATGGCACTATGAGTAAAGATAATAAAAACATGAGTTTAAGATTGAAAGAAGATGATGTGGCGTATTTACAAGATATAAATAAAATACTAAAAACCACTCGTCCGTTGGGATACGTTAAAGAACACGACATGGTTTCTCCACTAAACGGAAAAACTTATCGTGCTGGTGGAACTTATATATTGGACATATCACGTGCAAAAATCTATGATGATTTAAAAAATCTTGGCGTATGTTGTGGAAAAACTTATTTTAATTTTGGAATGCCGCCAGTCCCAACAGACCTTGTGAGATATTTTCTGTTGGGGTTATATGAAGGAGATGGTTGCATAACTTGTACTTTTTCTAAAACTGGCAATATTGCCAGTTGCAACTTTAGTGTTGTAGTGTCAGAAAAGTTGGGAAATTTTCTTAAACGATTTCTCGAAGAGAATGGCGTGAAAAGTGTTCACATATATAAAAGAAACACTATTTACATATTGGCTGTCATGAAAATTGATTCTCTATTGAGAGTTGGAGATTTGTTATATGGCGGAAATACTTCATTGTACATGAAACGTAAAAAAGATAAGTGGAACTCTATACGTCCGCATTTATTGTAAAATTATAAAGATTTCCTATAAATCATATATTGTTGTATTTTACTTCAGGAAACAGGTGTTTGTCAATAAAATTTTTGACATCATCTTCTTTATATCCGCAGTTTATCAAAAACCGTTTTGTATGAACATTTTCTTTTTGATTTATACAATATTTGTTGTGTCGTTCTGCCACGCTAAAATCAACAATGGTTCTGCCCACATTATTTACATAATAATCCAAGCAATCTTTGGCTACTTCAATGATTTGATTTAGTTCAGATTCGGTGTTTACTCCACCAGCAGCAATCATATTTTCACTGAATATACGCTTGCCCCAATCTGGCAACTCACGATCTTTTTTCCATACAACATCTTTGGTTCTATTTTTAAACCATACGTTCATGGGATGATTGTTTGTTGCCATACTAAAATCAAGAAATATTCCTGTGATCTTATTGGCACCACAAATTACATCAAAGCCAAATATTGGTGAAGTGTCATCAAGATGTGGAAATATACATATATGCATAATCCACATCTTTTTGTCTTCGACAACATTCAATATTTCAATATGACCACGACGAAATTTTGCTCCACGAAATATACGATTGGTCCAGTTATATGCAGTCAGCATATCACTTTCTATTTCATTATTGTCCTTCGCGATTTTTAGATATAAATCACTAGACAACACTTTCATTTCGTCGAATATAACACTCATATCAGAATGTGCCGACGTGTATGATGGAGCAGTTTAGAACATCAATTGTTCTGTTAAAAGCCATGTTGGCATCATCAGCAAGTTCTGGTGTAGCAAGCTCACGCATCTTTTGACGCAGAACTGGCAACTTGTCGTCAAAATCATACATTGTTCCGCTGCCATGAGCAAGCGGCTTGAGCATCTGACCACCATACATATCACCAGCATATCGCACATAAAAATGAGCAAGAATTTCATCTCGTTCTGTCATACGAGTAATCTCGTTGTAATACATAATAGTTTCCCAATAAATCTTGGATTGTTTGCCAAGTTTCTTGTTTAGTTCATATACATCTGCTCGCACTTTTGATGCTCGTTGAATGCCATCAAGTTCTTGTAATATGCCAACCTTTTCGGCAGCAAACTCAAGTGCTGTATAAATAACAGAAAGTTGAGTAATATATTCCATGTACTCTTCTTCTGTAAGAGCCTTTGCCATAAACAATCGCATAAAAGGCGTGTTTTCGGCTTGGGCATGTGAATATGCTGTAAGTTCTTTTAGTGTACTCATAAAATTTTAATCTTTTGTTAACCAGTTGTGAAGTATAGAAAATATAACGGTAAATGTGTATATAGACCAAAGCATTGGTCCAGCGACAATCAACAATATGACTGATTTGTATCCTTTTACATCGTCCATCATTGCCATATAATAAATGAAACCAAAAACTGACCATAGTGTCAATATTGCGTAAATAATAAACATATATGATTATACTATACTCACAATTTTATTGTTGTCAACATCAAACATCATTGGTTTGTTCACTACAAGATAATCTTCGTTGAGTAAAGAAACATTGGCATATGTTGTTTTTGGAGCAACATAACTTTGACCGCCAGCAAAGTGAATGTGTCCAAACAAATGAAGTTTGGGAGCAATACGCAATGTAGCATCAAGCAAATCTTTACATCCAACATGTTCTGTGGTGTTGAAGCCAACACGATATGCTTCATCACAAATACCATATGGTGGACCATGTGTAATAAGTACATCAGTGTCAGTTGGAATTTTATCCCAATATCTCTTTATATCTTGTCCTCTGTCACGATTAAATGCCCAATTAAAAAATCGTGGGGTTTGGGGAGAACCAAAGAATTTAAGTCCATCAACTTCACAAGCTTCATCTTGAAGATATGTCAAATCTGGAAACTCCATTTTGATTATTCTCCAAAAGTTTGTATCTTGTTCCATCAACCAGTCATGATTGCCCGCTATAAAAATCTTGTGCTTGTGTGGATGTGTGTTGAACCATCTCAAAAAATCAAGTGTGTCTGGCAATCTTCCGTGTGAAGAAAAATCTCCAGTATGAACTAAAATATCTCCATCTGGAACTTTTATGTCCCAATGAGAACCGTGGGAGTCTGATATACCAATAATTTTCATAATGCCTTATTTAAGCACATAAACTATAGTTTGGCAAGCTTATTCTCGTTATAAACATGATTATATAGCTGATTACTTAGCTGTCTATCTAGCTGATTCCAAAGCTGATTATATAGCTGATTATATAGCTGATTACTTAGCTGTCTATCTAGCTGATTCCAAAGCTGATTATATAGCTGATTATATAGCTGATTATTAATCTGACTATGTAGCTGATTACCCAGCTCAACTTGTTTATATTTATTCACTGCTTTAGGCGATGTTCAAGATTTTCATATCTTTGCCACCAAAACGCTCTTTGATAGCATCTTTCAGTGTTCTACAAGCTGGTGAAACTGCTTCAACGTGCCATATTTCAGTTGTTTGATTCTGCATCTTTATATATGGCTGATAATCAAGTCCTTCAAACAGAACTTTCATGTCCCATAGTTCATATCTAGATTCATGCCAATAAGGATGCTCTTCATTGTCATAATTCTCATAGCTATCAACTTTCTTGCCAAAATCAAGCATACGTTCAACGCCAAACTTGCGAACAAATTCAGCCTTGACATCGGCATTTTTTTCATTTGTAAAAAAATCCAAGCTAAGATCTTCAGAATCAGTAACAACAAGTTCTTCTGGAACACAAACACCATTGAGATAATAAAAACCCCAGCCATCGCTATATTCAATAGCCTTGTGCTTTTCATTATGAAGCATTCCAGCTTCATTGACCGTTAAACGAACGGGACGTTCAGATACAAGCACATATTTCTCATATGGAAACCACCAATGTAGCTCTTTGGATTCTGTCATCCATTCGGCCAATAGCTTGCTGTCTTCTTCTGAATATTTTACGCCAATCTTTTCAGCAAAAGTATAAAAAGCTTTCCAATAAATCCATTGCTGGCCGGGACTATAATTAGCTACACCAGAATTATCGCCACATTTTTTCTTATATTCAATAATTGCATTGGGACTGGAAAAATACATGAACTGTGGTTTTTCATGACCCATTCGCTTATAAAAGCTTGTGATAATATTTTCAGCCTTTTCATGATCAATAGGTTTGATGCTTCGACCATAATCAAGCATTTCACGATAAAACACTTGAAGGTCTTTTTCTTGTTCAGCTGTGAGTTTTTCAATCTTGCTCATTTTGATATTTGTATATGTGTTATATGTTATATCTTTGCTATAAAGAACTTAGTCGCGCACCTTTTGAAGTCGAGCAGTAAAAGGATCATATTCCACTTGACTGCCAAATTCATAAGTGCCAGCCGGAATAGTAATAGCATCATGTCGTTCAGCCATAACGCAGCGGATAGTAGTATCCACCGAACTTTCCATGAATAGAGTTCCAGACTCATTTTCATAAAAATCAACACCATCAACAACATCAACAACATGATGATTGCCTGTGGTTTCGCTTGGAGCAACAATAATAAATGGCTTTTTTTTCATTTTCTTTAGATTAGATGGCAGTTTGCTTGCAAACACCATACATTCACCGTGGAGGATTACTTCGTTTTTATTCATAATAGTTTTTTATGTTAGAGAAATACACTATACTTTTTTATACCGATTGTCGAGATAAATCTTTTTAATTTTTAGCTGAATAGCTAGGTTATTATATAGCTGAAGATATAGTTGATTAGCTAGGTTATTATATAGCTGAAGACATAGCTGATTATCTAGCTGATCTTCTAGCTGAATATAAATTGTGTTACCCAACTTTACTTTTTGATTAACTAGCTGAATATAAATTGGTTTACCCAAATCTACTTGTTTATGTGCTTTCATTTTAGTTGATTACGAAGTTGATTATGTAGCTCATTACCAATTTGATTACTAAGTTGATTGCCAAGCTGATTACGTATCTGATTAACTAGCTGATTATCTATCTGACTACCTAGCTGACTTTCTTTCTGATTATATATATGATTATATAGATGATTATTAATCTGATTATATAGTTTGGTGTGTATTTCAACACCCAAATCTACTTTTTTATATGATTTCATTTTAGTTGATTAAGTCGCTGATTATATAGCTGAAGACATAGCTGTCTATATATCTGATTATCAAGCTGATTATATAGTTGATCAGACAACTGAATATAAAACAGATTATATAGCTGATTATTAAGTTGAGTATTAATCTTAATATTAAACTGACTATATAGCTGATCACATAGCTGATTAAGTGGCCGATTATTAATCTGACTATGTAGTTGATTACCCAGCTCAACTGGTATATGTGCTTTCATTTAAAAAATCTTTTGTGTAGATAATTGGCTCCAACCGCTCCAGTTGCTCCACCAAGTATATAAGCCAGTCCTTCTGATATATGTGTTACATGTGGAATCGTTTTCAACATAAATAAATTTATAGACCCAATCAAACATGAAGTTAAACCAATGGCAAAATAGTCGCCTTTTATAGCATTTCTATATTGAAAATTAACTGCACAAGCCACAACCAGTGTGGCAAAATATATGGCTAATATTTGTATCATGCAAGTTCAACAAATATACACTCTGCTGCTGCTTCCGACAAGTAAATTTTGTGACCTTTTAAATTTATAATCACACAACGATGTGCGTCATCACTTACTTTGGTTATGGTCATACTTTCGCCAAATCCCATTTCACGCAATCTACATACAAATCCAATATCTCCCTTTATTTCTTTTATTATAGCGGACTTTTTACTTGGAATTTTATTTGATGTAACCATTTTTTTGTTATGTTGTTTTTCTACTTACTCCATGAAAACATATTCTACCGTCTTTTATAATTACTTTGAATATATCGCCGTCTTTTACACACATATGATCTGGGTTAATTTCGGGGTCAAACATAATAACTCCTGGTACAGCAACAGTTATGGTATAATCTATAAAAAGTAAAGGATATTCTCTGTTTTCCATATATTATATAAATATATGGAACTATATTATAAAAAGTATATATTATATTTTATCTATATTATAGAATGTGTCATATCTATTGTCTTGCAATGTATCAAGTTCAATTGGCCAAGCATTTTTGTCTTTTAGCATTTTTACAACAGGTCTTTGCGGTTTTTGTTTACGTTTCATACATACCCAGATTGCTGAACCTTCCCACGCTCCATATTTTTCACAATAATCATATAGGCTTTTTAGATCTTCTGTGCTGGATACATCTTCTGCATCAGCACAAGACCAAGCAAATACATCATTGCAGATCATGAACAATACAATTGTTTTGCCATCATTGGCTAGTTTTTTATCATCACTACTATATGTGCGAAAATTGGAAAACAATATTCCATCTGATAATAATTGAAGTATTGCTTCGTCTTCATCAAAATAAATTTCTTCTTTATTATCTTTAGATGTATAAGTGATATAAACTTTGTGTTTGTTCATATATTATATATTAATCACCAGTATCCCATTTGGACATAATGAACTCAAGTTCAAGTTCACCATCATAATATTTGGTTGCTTTGAATCCACCAGTAGAAATAGAATATCTAAAACCAAGTTCTGATACATAATGTCGGCATACACTTTTTAAAAGTTCTCTGGCTTGTTTGCGTAGTTCATGTTCAGCTGGAACACCATTTGTAGATGCCCATGTCCAGTTGGTTGCTTTCATGACTGTTTCAACTTTACTAAAGTCAAAATTGTCCATGATATCGTCAATCTTATCTTGCTGCATAGTTATTTTTTGTTTCATGTTGTAATAATAGACTGTGGATTATAAATGTCAAGAAGTTTATGTGCGTTGGCATATATTTTTATTTGATATTATCACACATCGGATTATGGTCCGGTTGCAAATCCATCTTCTGTGCCATACTGCACCCTGTATTGTCCTGTGCGAACTAAACCTACACGATAGTTGTATAATTCAATAATTCTTGTGAGTTCCATTAAACCAATCTTGCCATCCTTATTAGAGTCCGCTGAATGATAATATGGCATAATAATTGCCGAATTGCGAGTGTTATCGGGTTCAAACCCATCTTCTGTGCCGCTTTTGTTATTATATGCTCCTGTTCTAATTGAACCATTGCGACAGTTATACAATTCTATAACTCGCGTAAGCTCCGTTAAACTTATTCTATAATCTTTATTAGAATCGGCGGAATGAATAGATTGTTCGGGTAGTGATTTTTTCAATATAACAAGTGGATCTGGGTTGGCAAGAATCTTCATACTAGATCCATTTTCAATACCCACTATCGCCACGAACTCTTGATGTCCGGAAACAGACGGCGGGGCCATTATCGTATAAGTGAACGTCACTGGACTTGCGGGAATGTTTGTCCATATCCACTCCAAATAACCAGCCTGTGACATTTTTGGCCCCTGCTCGCCCACGGCACCCGATGATGCTACAAACCCCCATCCGTCGGGAAGTAAAACTGCCATGTTTAAGGCGGTTGCTATTCCTGTATAATATATCGTACTTTTAATTGTAATTGGTAAACCAGATACGTATCCATCGCCAACAGAAACATGAGTTGCACTGTTTCCGGTCTGAACAATGGAGTATGATGCAATGGAAGACTTCATGCTGCCGGAGCTATTAGTGGCAATTGCCCAATAGTTTCCCACCGAATTCGGTTGAGCATTTACTATGGTGTATATGGAATTGGTTGCTCCGGATATTGGCGAGCCATTGAAATACCACTGATAGATTGGACTTCCAGCGGCGGATGTTGAAAACGTTACGTTATTACCAGCTACGGTTGATGTTTGAGATATTGGCTGAACCGAAAATTCTGGAAATGCCGTTATAACATATGGGTTGAATCTAATAGTTTCAACAAACGAATATGATTTTGAGTTCATTGCTTTATCCACCAAATTCATGCTAGAAAGTCCCCACATTCCCGCAACAGAACCAATGGGCAGAAGAACAGTCACTTTATACTGCTTCCAAACAGTTGGATCTCCGTTGAAAAAAGTTTCATAAAAATTTTCGTGTAAATGATAATAAAAATGTTCAATACCCTGTGGATCGCGCAATCTAAACCACACAGTTCCCAAGCCAGATCTATTGTCTCTTACCATATAAGTAATAGTTACTTGAGTTTCTCCATTCGGTGCATCCGGAACAGTTGGTGTAGCAGCAAGAGTGATACGATTTAGATCAAGTTCCGGTGGCTCAATGTCTGGGTATGGCGTTGTAATGGTTATAGATGGACTGGGTTCGTCTATTTTTATACCAATTCCATCGCCACCCGCACCACCCCCACCATTTGTGAAATACGGATATATTATGTTTCCACCATAATCTTTCAGTAAAAACTGAGGTACTTTATAAACTCCGGATGGAAAAAAATCGGGTATGATATATTCTGTGTGGGCTACGCCGTTCCCATAGAAAGAAGTTCCCCAAGAATATATAGTATAACCGTCGCCGGGCGGTTTTACGGCACTTGAATAAGATTCAAGTCCGATATCGTCGGAAACATTCCAATCCACTGAAAGAATTTGGACTTGACGACCATTGACTGTTTTGGGGATGACAGACATTTTCGCACTGTTGGAGACATATTTTGGAATTTCAAGATCTTGCAATGGGTTGTCAATATAACATTTCCAACCATAAAGCACGGCTCTTTCATATCGTTGATTATTTACAGAATCGGTGATTACAATCTGTTCCGGAGCCCAAAATCCACTACGATAGTGCTTTGAAATAGTATATGAACTTTTAAAAATATTTGACCCATTGGATGTTGTATATAAATTCCAATCGAAATATGGGGCAATTGGCAATTCTTTTGTTTTAGGACCGAAAACTCGCATGCTTATAACCTGTACTGGGTTATCCTTGATGCCAACTGGTTGGATTTCTATTTCACATGTTACGGTTTTATCTTCGTTGGAAGCACCGGTAACAGAGATCTGCACTCGTTTTATTTTTCCGGGATAATTATAATTGGGGAATAGATTAAATACTTGAAACGTAAGGTCTGATCTGATTTGGGAAATATAACTATTTCCAAACATGATGGCGTCTCTAAAAAACTCGTATTTTTGAATTGATCTAGATTTAAGAATATCCGGATTGGTGATAAATGCCGCTACAGTCTCTGCAAAATCTTCATCTGGATTTTTTGCATGAGAGTATGCACTCACAAACTCTGTTGTTTTGGTTGTTGTCCAAGTGCCGTTTGATTCTCTATACCATCCTCCCAATTTTATCCAAGCATCTCGAACTTCTGAAGAAATAACCGAGCCATATATAAAATGCCCTTTCTCGTGAAGAATAACACGCTGCACTTCAATCTCGTTGTATCCCGCGAAAGCCTTTTCCATGAATTCTATATATCCCGACGAATGCGCTATAGCCATAGCTTCTGGGTATTTGATATTAATCGTACCATCCAGTCTTCGTACCAAATACTTCAATATAGGTATTACATGAAATCCCTCCGGTAATTCCTCAAACGTGTTTATTAATTGGAGCAGTTCGGTTGGACGGAATTGCTGGAACCTTCCGGCAAGTTCACCCGTAAGAGTCAAATGATCGGGAATTTTAGTAGTTACCCCAAATCTTGTTTGTAAAATCGTATCTATTACAACACTGTCCGTTCCGCCATCAGTGACGAACAGAAGTGCTGCGTGGTGTAGCCTCTTGGAAAAGTACAGTCCTTTCTTGTTTTCAATTTGAGCAACAAATGGAGCCGAGTAAGTAAATGCAGAAGATGCAATCGTAACGGTCTTTACTCCGCCAATTGTTTCAATTTTTATATCACTATCCAGATATTCTGAGGTTAATTTCCAAATCGTCGGAGTTGCTGTTGCATTAAATCTATACGGGGATTTGTCAATATAAGGAATGCTATCAAGCGTAGCAAATAGCCGATAAGCTCGTTCAGAATCCCAAGGTTGAATGGAATCAACCAATGTAATATTATATATGTCACTCAAACGACCGGCATAACTGATATCAGACATTTGATATCCTTTACCCAGTATATTTACGACTGTGGGAGCAACGACGTTTGAAGCAGCCTCGGTTCCCGCATATGTTTGGTCTTGTGCCCATATATAACTATAACTACTGCCAGCGACAGTGTACTTTTGGACCGCCATGTTGCCCAGTAAAACATTGTCAGACATTGAAGAAACTGTGGTCGTTATTGGTTGGCTCAATGTATATCCACTCAGAGCCGATAATTGAATTGTATATTGACCAACCTCAACATTTGTAAATACAATCTTGTTATCAGAGCCTACCACGGCTGTATATACATACATCCGATTAATTAAGGACACCACATTTCCGGCAGGAATGGTAGATGCCGGAAAATTTCCCGACACTGTTGCAGCTACGGAGTTTGATGCAAAAATTAGCAATAGATATATTAAGCGAATATTATTCATATTAAAAATTTTGATACATTCGTGTATTTTTTTATTAGACATAAACTTTGATTTTTCAATAAAAATTAACTATAATTTGCGTATGATTTATAATAAAAGTCAATCAATGCTCCTGCTTTATTGGCATGAAGCATATATTCAATATTATTTTCTGTGAAAAAGTCCTTCATTATATTTTTTATTTTGGTGTGTTGGGTTTCATCATTTATATCATAAACAACAACTCCGTGTGAAAAATAATTCACACAGTTTTGTGTATGTTTTTCGTTTATGAATACATTGCATACATGCTTAAGAATAAATGCTTTTTTAGCATCTTCTTCATTTTCTGCATACGCAACGGCCATAGCATTTGTCATACCTTCGCCCGTCGCGAAATAATTTAAATAACAAAAATATGTTTTCATAATGTACTATAATACTGTTTCATTTGTTCAATAGCAAGCTCTTTTGTGTTGTATGGTCCATAACAATATTGACCATCTGCTTCGTCCCAAAAATACCATCCAACACCGTTGTATCCTCGTTCAACAGCGTTGTCAAAGTATCCACTGGTCAAGTATTCTATGTTATTCATTGTATGTTGATAACATGACGACTTTTCATTAAAATGTCAATATGTTTCTACTAATCAACCTCAAGTGCGTCCAGTATTGCCTTATGCATTTCAACATTCGCATCTGTCATATACTGGAACAAAATGTTATACTTTTTCTGCAAGATAGCATTGTCCTTCTCAAGACGTTCAACTTTGCCAAGCAAAGCTGCTTCACGTTCGGCACCCTTTCCGTTCAATACACATTGTTCATGCACTTCTGTTTCCAACTCATCATATTTACTAAGTAGATCTATAGCATCATCTATAGCAGCACCAATATCTGTTGGATTTTGCATTTCAACTGTTTCATCACCTCGCCTCCAAGAGTTATGAATAGATAGAAATTTTATTGTGTCAGTTGCTTTTGAGTTTTTCATAAAGAATATACTATGACTACTTTTTATACTATGTCAAGACGTTTTTATTCTTCAATCTTGTCAAGAGCACATCTTACTTCAAAACGAATAGCAGTAGCAAGTTCTTCTGATGTTTTATAACGATCATCACCATGCTTCAATAGATTGCGAAGCATATTATCAATGTCATATAATGCACTCCAAGCATGATTAGATTGAACAGCACGCAAATGTTCTTGTGTGTCTTCGGGTAGATTATATTCAAGTGTTGCTTTCATAAAATTTTAATCGTAATTACGAATCGCCACAATAACCCCGAACCGAGGCTTGCCATCTGGAGTCATATTCTGATAGCGAACAGTTGCCATTTCTCCGATATAATTCTTCTTGTTCTTTAGCAAATCAATATAAAATTGTTCGTTGCCGCGAGCATTTGCTTCAAATTCAATTCCACTGGAAGTCACTAAACGAGCACGCCCAAACATCCCAGAACGATTTCCTTTACCCTCTGTAATGTCCAGAATCTTAAATTCATCATCAACAAACTCTTTTCTCTTGAGTAAGAATTTGCTACGTTTTCCCTCATACACATCATCTGTGCGAATCATCTGCCCCTCCTGTCCGTCTGTGAGATATTCTTGATATTTCGCATCAAGTTCTTCTTGGTCATTGACCAATGCAGTATCCACCATCACAATAGAATTGTGTTTGGGAAGTAGCTTTTTGAGTTCGGCATTTCGTTTGCTGAATACCAGTTCGCTGCTGGGTAAATCATAGACCCAATATTGCAACGATACTTCGCTCTTATCCAAATCTTCTTTGGTCGGTTTGGTTTGCTTGGCAAGGCTGATGATGCTGTTGAAATCGTTCTTGAACTTATCGCAGAAAATTTCCCCGTCGAAAATCAACGAGGGGTCTTCCTCGAAAAGATGCTTCAAGGCATTATAGATATGAGGTGCTGAAGAAATTTTCTTTCCCGTTCGGCTCCACATACCATCTTTGCGAACAATACAACGCATACCATCCAACTTTGGTTGAGTGTGAACAGGAAACGAAAAATCCACATCTTCAAAATTCTTGGCTAACATTGGTTCCGTGTAGGTTATACAAGAGTCAATTTTCTTCACATCAGTTGTATATCCAGTCTTGGATTTTTTATTCCATTTTGCTTGTGCTTCACTATATGCTTGTTCAGATGGACTGGTTTCATTCTTTTTACCAATATTCTTGCCTTCACAAACAGTAGGTTCATTTTCAATTTTTTTACCATCCTGTTGACCAGTGATGCTATAATACTTGTTGCCATCAACAATCATTTGCCAAGTTTGAATTGCGCCAGTTGATGTGCGACTGAATAATGTTGGAAGTGTTTTCATTGAATATAGAGTAGCAGATTTTTATAATAAGTCAAGATTTATTTTCATATGGATAAAAAATCGTCGGCTTAACTGCACCTGCTATATAAGCAATGCCGCGCTCTATGTTATAGCAGTAAAATTCATCCGCTTCGTCATAAGTCATACCATCTTTCATTAGACAATCAATAATCTTGTCGAATGAATATACCGCAGACAAACCGTCGGCGGTGGGAGTGTAACCAATAAACGCACTCTCATGTCCATCAATCAAAATCGTTTCTTGCTGCTCCTCGGTCTGGTGTTCTAGAATAAAATTCACGATCTTGTCTTTTTTATTATTTTTTGATTTCATAATAATCTACACTGAAGATCCGCTCGAAGAAAGTCAAGATTTCTTTGGCAATTCATAAACTTTATTTACTGCCGCAACTACATCTTCCAGTGTGCGATATAATGTAGCATGTAACGGACTTTGTTGAACTTTGGCACGGCTGTTATATACATTTTGATATACATTCACAACTGCTTCAACAAATTCATTTTCATATGAACACAATGAAACATATTGATGTTGGTTTTCATGTTTGCGAGTTAAATAAACCAAACCAGTCACAGGTGTGCCAATGTCTTCATAATAGTTATTTTTGTCGCGTGTTCCTTGCTTGAAGCCAAGATTTTCCAGTGATGTTTTTAGAAATTCGTTTTTCATTTGTGATACACAATGAACTACTTTTTATAGAATGTCAAGCATGAACTTATTATGCTTTGACTTTGTTTGTAAACAATATATGTTCATATGCATGACCGCAGACATGAACAAAAAAGATAAAGATGATGTATTATATACAATACTAACTGGTACTGGAACTGACATTCCACAAATATCCAGTATAAACAAAAATCTAGATTTTTATGACGATGTATCAAAGGCAATATCCATCATAAGTAACAGCGCACCATTTTCTGTCACGCAACAATATCCAATCACAAACGCACATTATACGCAGTTTGTTATGAAATCACAACTGCCAGATGATTTACGTATTTTTGTAAACAATGATGCAGCAATAGATCGGTATTTCACAGAAGCATGTTTGATGGATGGTGAAAATTTTGTTGCTAATTTATTGAATATAAGAAAAGGAGTAACTGCCACATATGATCCGTGGCACAGAAGCATCAGCACACATCAACACAGCACATATCCAGAACTACATGTGGGTAAAGGTAGTTATGGAAATTATTATGGAATGCAGCAGTTTCAAATCAAAATTGGACCCAATCATGAAGAAATATTATTGGTTTGGGCATTGCGTTCTACCATATCTGGCAATCCCATCAACATCTTTTTATACTCATTTGCCAAGTTTGAATATATAGACAAACGAAAAACGGAAAAACATCTAAAATCTATACATCCATATATGGTGAATACCAGCGACAGCTACGACTTGCTACGCTAGTGTTTCTACGCCGTTTCTATGGCTATATAATGATGTTCGCTAAAGTTCAGGGTCATTCCATCTATTCTAATAGCATGACCATCTATTTTCACGCTTTGAGCATCTACACTAAACTCTAATATGGGTGTAGCCTGACCACCTAAATATATTTTTATAATGTGTGTTCTGTCAAACATGATATACTTTATAAGTATATGTTGTGCTTGTTATAAAAATCAAAATGAACTATTTAGTTCGCTACTTGGTATATAATAATTATTTAGGTCACGCAAATTTATATCATTGCTACAATCGTATATATTCACAACACCATCTTCAACAACAGCATAATGATTGGATTGAGTGTCCAAGTTGTAACTGATACTCAAATACTCTGTGTCAAATGGTTTGTCAAGTTTATTTATTTCATTCAATAAATCGTAATATTCAGTTACATCTTGTTTCATGAATCCACCATGTTTGTGTTGTATCAACACTTGAGGAACGCGATGAATGCTGTGACCAACAATTTGATTTATACCTTTGATTGGTCCCAATGTGTTCCAATCAATCCAGTTGATGCCACCATGTTGTTGAAATCCACCACGGTCCCAACCAGCACCAAACAATTCAACATTGTTGTTTAGATATGCTTGTTCTAGCGCATCTTTTGATTCTTCACGCAACACATGATCAAAAAATTCAAGTTTTGAATCAAACTTTGTTTCATCAAATTTCAATGAATATTTTTTCCAAAGTTTGTTGGTCAAGCCAGCATGACTAAACACATGATTTTGATCAATATGATATACACCAAATTTTGATTTATCTTCATTGGTCAATACATCATTTATAGCAAAACTTTTGGCTTGTGTATACCCCGAGCACCTAAAATGTATATTTTCGCTCCAGATATATGAACTATCGTGGTTTCCAATCAAAGCAACTGCTTTTCTATTATAAAGAATTTTCTCTTTGAGCCAAACAGCAGTGTTTCTAGCATACTCTGCTGCGTATGCACCTTCACCATGATTATCAAAATAATCACCTGTGAGCACAAGTTTATCATGCTGCACTTTATCTATAATAGATTGTGCTCGTATGATACGATTGTGAATATCAGGAATGACTAATGTGCGCATTCATATACAATATCACAAATGTTCTATAAAAGTCAATACTTTTTCTTGTTGCACAAATATTTGCTATTCATGAAATTGTCAGCATTCATATTTGATTTCTTTTTGTTGCAAGCATTGCAGCACACCACAAAATTGTTTTGATCAAATGCATCACCACCAATGGACTTTGCTTTATAATGGTCCACAGTTGCTTGGTCGTTTCTATACAAAGATTTATATTTTAATTCTTTTTCACAATAAAAACAAATCAACTTATTTTTATTTTCCAGTTCTTCTTTGAGAAAATCATTGCGTGATGTTGCCCAACGCTTGCGCTCCATTTGAGCATACAAACGTTGCAGCAACACAAGATTAGCATAACTACTGATATGCACATCATCCATATGGACGATATGTTTCATTTAGCCACCCATGTCATCTTTGGTCCACTCATAGTCATCATCGCTTTTACTCATAACGTCGCAAAGCAGTTGCTTTTTCTTTGGCGGTGTAGGTCTTGTATTTGATTTTGTTGACTCCCAAACAATCTTGACATTATCCATATGCTTTTCTGGCATATGAACTATTCGTATTCCATTTTGAGCAAAAAGATTCACAAGCTCTTCAAGCTTCATACCCTTCCACTTTGGTAGATTATCACCACCACCGGCTTGTAGCACAGCATTGCGCATCATAAGATAGAAGTCATCTTGGCATAGTTTTACTTTAATATCGTTGTTCATAAATTTATTTTAAGTCCAAAAGAAATCACGGTTGGTCACAATCCAAACCAAATATTTTGTATCTTCTTTGCTGATGAGCACTTCTAACCGATTGAGTTCAGCATAATCAACTGCATATACACCAGTCTTCGTTTCTTCGTCTGGATATGACTCGGAGTGCTGCTTTTGCAAAACTGGGCGGCGGTTTTTGATATAGTCATAGCAGTCCTTCAACTCGTTGGCAAACTTTGCATGATTTTCACCAGATGCTTCATAGTCAGTGTTGTCAAAGCATTTTTCACCATCAACAAAATGAACAACCATAGCAAAATTGAGTTCAGTAATAAGCCAAACCTTATCGCTCCAATCATCTGGGATCTGTTTTTTGAGCCATTTCTGACGAGGATTCAATTTATAACGCAGCCAATCATATGCTCTACCCATCTTGCATTTCAAGCTAAATCCATTTTCACGCAACCAATATTGAAAAGGAAAATTATATTCGTGGAAGTTGTCAATAGCATCTCGTTCAGACTTGCGACCAAGAATAGTATGCCCATCATTTATGATGGCGTCCAGATACCAGAAATATAAATATGTACGCTTTTTACGTGGCATATCCATATATTCATCTGCGCTCTTTACATATACATATCGTGTAAATGGGTTGTTGTCATCCAACCAATAGCAGAAGTTATAATACATATGACGAAATGTAGTTGTGTCTGTCTCTGGCATTTTTACAGCACGATTGTGCTTGCTGAAAATTTCAGCGGCTTCTTTCATAGATTCTGTGGGTTCTTTATCGTTGTTCATAAATTATTTACTTTATAAGGGTTGATAAATGTGATGTCTGGATAGTTTTTGGCTACTTCATTATAGTCATAGCGTCCTGATAAGTGTGCAGCATACATTTTTTTAACACCAGCATCTTTACATACTTTAATAGCCTCGTCAATAGTAAAATGAGTAGTATCATCACGATCTTCTGCATTCACAAAAGTACAATCCATAATAACATCCTTGCAACCAGTTAGTTGGTCTGCATCGGGGATGTCGTATGCATCAAGACAATAAGCAAACAAATTGGCACGATAAGACTCATTGATAGCGTCTTTGCTCAATCCATTCTTTAGCAGTTCTGGAATGTTCTTGCCCAAAAACTCTGGTTTGAGACGATTGCGATTTTCATAAATCACATAACCAAGAGTGCTTACATTCTTTTGATGACTCATGTTAAACGCACGAACATATTGCTTGTTGCCAAGATCAAACTCAAAGCCAGCTTCAATAGGAACAAATGTTATTTTGTAGCGTAGATAGTTTGAGTTACGACCCATTACAAAATCAAACAATGCGTTGAGATGTGTATTATCTTTTGGATAATAGATAGTTAATGGCTTGTTGTGATCTTGAGTGTCTTTGTTGCGAGAAATGCCGCGACCAGAGTTGCGGCAACCAACAACAGAAGGCAGTCCAAGAGTATGATCACCGTGATTATGGGTGAGGAACAAATATTCTATGTTGGCAAGACTATTACCAATAGCTGTCGCAGCACCTTCACCACAATCAAAAAGGATTTTGTGTTGTGGTACATAACACCAAGAGCTATAAAGTGCCTTGCTAAAAATAGAAATGTTGAGTTCGTTATTCACAAACTATACATTGTTCTACTTTTTATAGAATGTCAAGGATTATATCACTTTGTATGTTATTTTTCCTGTGCTTGGATCAATTGACAGTCCTTCAACATTTAACAGTTCTGAGTATTTTTCCAAATCATATCCAGCATCGCGTGCTTTACGCAATCTAGCACCAATCTTTCCAGCATCAAACTCTTTACCTTTTAGATTTGCATTTTCTGTTATATCTTCATTCTTGTCGGCGTTGAGCACAAACACAACATCTGATTTAGACTTGATTATCCAACCATCTTCAAGTTTAAGATCATCAAATACATTTGTGTCTCTTATATTACATACAGCAACTTCAAATCTCTTGAATAATGCATTTCGCACTTCTTTAGAGATTTTGTTGTCTGGGCTATATGGAGCCTTGTTCCATTCTACTTTTGGTGTTGTTTCTAGTTTCATAATTTATTATTTTTAAGAGTTTAGCCGATATTCAGTTTTACTTTTGGATTTACATCATTTTGCCATCCACCAGACAACAATACATATTTTCCATCGCCATATGCAAGTGCTCCCCAATTCTGGTTATATCCAGTCGTTGAAGCCGTCCAATTTACAGCGTCGGCGGATGTAAAGATATTATATCCATCGTCTGTGTAATAACTACTTGCCACAAACTTGGTTCCGTCATATATCACTTTACTCAACGATACATAAGAACTTGTTGTTACATAACTACTTGTCCAATTGATGGCGTCTGTAGAAGATACAATAAAACTGTCATCATCCGACACCATAACAAATTTGTTGTTTCCAAATGCAACATCGTTATAATAATAATCCGGTACTGAAGCTGTGTGCCAAGTGGTTGCATCAGTTGAGTACATTACTTTGTCAGCTGTGTTTGTAATACCCAAAACATTATAGTTATTGTCACCAGTAGCCAGCACAGTTCCATCATTTTTGATGATATATGTGAAGTCTTCTCCACAAGATACTTTGCTTACATCCGTGGTTGATATAGTTGGAACATCATAACTTGTATAATCACCAGTTCCAAGTTGTCCATATCCATTATATCCCATGCCATATAATGTGCCGTCTAGTGCAACAAACAATGCATTGTCATTTGTAGCAGAAACTTGCTTTACGCTTCCGGTAATCATGCTTGCGGTGATTTGATTGCTATAATTTGCACCAATTCCAAGTTGACCGTCGCTGTTATATCCCATGCCATATAATGTATTATCATTTTTGATATAGTATGAGGTATAGTCGGATACAGCGCAAGATACAACATTTGTGTCTATAAGATATGATGATGTACGTGCATTAGTGTCACCAGTTCCAAGTTGTCCATAGTTGTTATATCCAATTCCATATAAATTTCCGTTGCTCTTGATATACAATATATGATTGTCGCTAATTGCCGCTTGTACAATATTTGTGTCCAATTGAATTGATGTTGTTACATATGTACCAATAACAGACCCAGTTAGTTGACCATATCCGTTATATCCCATACCCCATAAGGTGTTGTCGTTCTTAATATATGCTGTACAACTTCCATTTTCTGATGAGCAGAATGATTGTGATACATTTGTGTCTATTTGAACAGGCGAGTATCTTTCGACACGAGTTCCGTCTCCAAGTTGTCCTTCATAATTATCTCCCATACCCCACAATGTATTGTCATTTTTTACAAAGGTTACGTGATCTCGACCAGATGCTACATTTCTAACATTAGACACTATTGGAACAAACTTTATGAATTCTCCCAACGAACTGTCTTTTCCAAGTTGACCATCGCCATTTCTGCCAACACCATATAATGTATCATCTTTTATAACTAAAACATGATCCTCCCCAGCTGATACATAACTTGCGGTGTTATTATCAAATGTTTGTGTGAATGTATTTCTTTCATCGTAACTGTTATAAGTCCCCCCATTAGTCGATATTACATACTTTCCATTGCCATATGCAACGCTTGTGTTGTATGATGAAAATGATCCAGTTTGTTCTGCCCAATCTGTTCCATTTGACGATGTTACTATTCTGTCTTCGCCAACAGCAATGAATTTTCCGTTGACATATCTTACTCGATTTAGTTCGTCATAGTTTGTGTTGTTCAAAGAACCTGTTGTCCAAGTAATACCATCACTTGATGTGAATGCTTCTGGTCTGCCGTCGTTGTATCCATTTGATACACTTGAAACAGCGACATATGTATTAGTTCCGTTATATGCAATACCAGAAATTCCACCTTCTACATTTGTAATAGAACCACTTGACCAATTTTTACCATTTGAAGAATATTTTATTTGAGTATTTCCTTCGCCGCCACCAGCAATGAATTTACCATCTGCATAAATAACATCGCGCCAGTAAATTTCATCCGTACCATAACTATCCGTGAAGATAAATTCATCTGTGCCTTCTGTGGTCCATCCTGTTGCGTCTGTATAATACATACTGAATGGAAGTGCATATTTGCCCAATTGCCATTGATAGTTGTATCCCATTCCGTATAATGTTTTATCTGATTTGATATATAGTCCATGTTCATTTCCACCCACTGCGTATGTTACATCTGTGTCAATCAATATTGGTTCAATGACATCATTATAGAATTTATTGGACAATTGTCCATCGTTGTCGTTGCCCATACCATACAATGTTCCATCATTCTTTATATAGTATGTAAAATCGTCACCACCACCAACAAACTTTACATCTGTGTCAATCAGTTGTGGTTCAGACACATCAAAGTCATCATATCCATATGATGTACCAAGTTGTCCATTGCCGTTATTACCAAATGTAAATAGTTTACCATCGGTATCAATATATGCACTGTGATATCCCATTGCTGCGCATGATGCTACATTTGATGCAATTTGGTATGGATTGTCCCAATCAAATGAAGAACTTGCCTCAGTGCCCAATTGATAATGATAATTATTTCCAATGCCCCACAATGTATTATCATTCTTGACAAACAATAGGTGATAGCCGCCACCAGAAATAGATTTAATACTGCTTGTTATTTGAGTAAATGTGGTTGCTGATAGTCCAAATATTTCATCGGTTGATACCCACAATGTATCATCTTCCATAAGCAATGCACTGTAATTTTCGCCAGTTACAAGATTTGTTATTGCTCCAGAACCTGTGATATCACCTTCAAGTACTGTTTCTGTCCATGTATCATAACTGCTGTATCCGCCATTACCAAATGTTCCGTTTGCACCGTTTCCAGTGAACCAAAGAGTATTATCATTCTTTACTGCGCCAGCAAAATATCCTTCACAACTTGATGCCGCGAGTTTTACATCTGTCAAAGACAAACTTGCAGATCCACGATAATCGGTATTTCCAATTCCCAGTTGTCCATCATCGTTATATCCAACGGACCATAGTTCATTGCTTGTGTTTAGTATATAACTGCTATAATAGCCAGCCCAAGCACCAATGATATTTTCCAATAATATAGGAACATTATTTGCAACAACTCTTGTAAATAAATTGTATGATCCAACGCTGACCCAGCCTATTTTATTGTTTCCCTCACCTCGCTTGATCCATGTTTCGCTTGGTTTTGAAAACGAGATATATTCTTCTTTTAGAGTTGTAAATCCCGCATTTATATATGATCCATAAACAAATGCCTTCTTTGAAATATTCAATTTCTGCAAGTTTCCTCGAACATCAAGGAAGAAATCATCACCATTTCTACAGAATTTTGCGCCGCGTGGGGCTTTTACAACGCCTTCTGGGCTGGATTGATCGAATTGACTAAATATATTTCTCATAGGTTATAATAATTTGATATATTATAAATATAAGAGACTATCAATACGCTGTCACTTTTTCACTAATTGTTCATCAATATATTGTTTCAATTCTATTAGATCTTTATTTTCAAGTATAACTTCATCTCCATATGGTCTGCCATGTTTCAATATATACCATATATTTTTTAGTTTATATCTCCAACCAGTGTCTGTTGTATAACCACGCTGCCAAAATGAAACATACCACATATCATCCTCATGATCTTTTTCAATATGCAGTTCATGCGTATGACATGAACATGTTAAATGTAACTCGTTATCTTTTTTCATATTATTTCAAATCTCATATATAATGGAATATCGCCTTTGATTTACAATAACCTACGAAGGTGGAAGTTTTGACAAGTTTTCTATCTCTTTAACAATTTCCGCCAGAACTTTTTTACGAGAATTGGCAGACATTTCAATTTTTTTAATTTTTTTCATCTGCACACCCAGTATCTTGTCGAATTTTTCTCGTTTCTTTTTATAAAATTGAAAAATCTTGTCTTTTTGGGATTCGTATTCTATCACTTCGTTTTGGACTTTATCTTTCCATTGATTTAACAATATAATCTTTTTTTCTTCCGTTATTTCTTCATTTGGATCTATACGAATTTGTTGATTTGAATTATCATCACTCATAAATTTTGTGTGTTTTCGTTCTTTATTTCTTCATGAACTTGGATCTTCAAGGCATCAAGGTCTTGCTCCGATAATTCAGGTGCTTTTTCCAATTGCGTTGCATCATCTGATGAAATTTTAAATGTCTTTTTACATCCAAATGGATTGTTTATATATAAAAAATAGCAATTGTAACACAATAGTTCAAGATTTTCGCGTTTTTTATTTTTAGTATTGGCGTCAATATAATTCAATAGCAATGGTACTATGCTGTCAGATATTCTGCGTTCGTTGAAGTTGCACTTGTTGCACTTTTGTTCGATTCTATTGCTGCGAATGAGACGAGCCTTGAGACGAGTTGTGCTATACTTTGGAAACTTGTTTTCTAGTATTTGATTCAGTGGATACTTACCACTATCTTCGTTCTTTATTGGTTTGCTTATTCCCTTACCAGCAGCATTGGAGACCCTACCATACAATCCATACATCTTGGCATATTTGCGATATGTCATAAATGACACACCCAATTTTCTAGCAACATCTGCCTCGGTCTTGCTGATACTTTGTGCTGCTAGGATTTCACTTTCCAGCAACATTCTTTTTGGTCTTCCGTTTAGTAGCATATGTTTATGTAACCTTCTTTAGATTTACCATTGTTTCTGTGTTCTTTGGTATGAGCACAAAATTATTCATCTCTTTTTTACTGATTAAAAAATTTTCTTCAATTGTCCAGATAAAAGTGTATCCTTCACACTCATAATAAGCACAATTCTTGAATGTCTTTGTTCCTATGTTGTTTATGCTAATATACAAATCCTCGCAATAATCATCATGTATGAGATTCTTGCCAAGGTCTATCATCAATCGTTGTGCTTGTGTTTTTGTCATTCGTATGAATATCCATTTTTGTCTTGTGACAAATCTTGACCTGAACTTTTCTTAAAGTTTTCTCTTAGATTTTCGGCCAATACATATTGACCAATATTAACCAAGCATAAGAAAGCATTAACCATTGCTTCTTTCTTGGCAGCTTTGCTTTTTCGCACCAACAATATTGGGCCGAGATTAAGTTCGTCAGACTCTTTCATTTGTTTTTCTACAGCAAGAGTTGCGGCTTCAAAAATTTGGGATCGTTCGTCGTCAAATAACTCAGGATTGAGGAATACAGTATGTCCCCAATCTGGTCCTTCTACATAAAAACTCAACATTTTTATTTTACTCATCTTATTCATATATATTAGTTAAAATCTGTTCCGATTGATACATCGCCATCATTTATAGTGTCCAAAGCACTTAATTTTAATTTGACCTTTTCACACACTTCTTCTTCAACCGTGTTGGCTGCGAAGATTATTTTTTGTAGTGATTTGGTTTTGCCTCCATCTCTCCATACTCTACCAAGAGCTTGACGCAAGTCAACAGCAGAAGGTGTTGGACTGATTAAAGATATTCTTGGATAGTTTCCATTTAGGTCATGTAAACTTAGACCAGCACCACCCGCTTTGATATTGACTATAATAACTCTCTTTTTGTCTGCTTGAAAATCTGCTATATGAACATCGCGTTCATTTCCCTTATTTTCTCCCCACACAACACAATTTGTGTTTAATCTTTTTGACAGTGCTCTTACAGTTTCACTAAAATTGACAAATATAACAACACTCATACCATCTTCTAATGCATCTTCTACCATTTCCACAAACAATGGTACTTTGATCAGTTCGGCTTGTTGTCGCGCCCTCAACATGATCACCATACTATTTATTTGATACTCTTTGGTGTTCTTGCATTGAGCTTGTAGATACTTCAGTTCCTTTTCCATTTCTTCATACACTTCTTTCAACTCTTTCTGTGACTTTTCATCTATGTTATATGCTTCAGCAATAACTTCACTGTCTGGAAATCCTTTGATGTCGTCGCGTCTTACTCTTACTCCTCTGTCCAAAAATAAATCGGCGTGTAATTTTTTTAACACATCTTTGTCGCCGCTAAATTCCCAACCAAATCTTCCTTGTTCACATCCATGATCTCGTAAAAAAGCCAACCACTTGCCTGTTTTATACAATCCTGTAATGAGTCCCACACATTTTAGTTCTATGGGATTTATTGCATTGGTGGCACTACAACATAATATTTTATAACCTTGTTTCTTGGCTGCAATTGCAATTTCACTATTTTGAGTGCCATGACCTTTTAGTCTATGACTTTCATCAAATATAATAAGAGTGTTCTTTGGAATATTCCATTGAAAAAACTCTCGGGTGCTTATTTTACTCACAGACTTCCATACTCCAATATCTTTATATTTACCAGTTTTAACAGACTCATAATTTAGAACAAATTCTGGCTTCATGCCAAAATGGTCCTTGATTACTTTGTTCCATGAATATATAACAGCTTTAGGGCATACTACAGCTATGCCCATATTAAGTTCTCTTGCTACACCAACCGCTGTATATGTTTTTCCAGCACCTGTATCACTGCCATCCAGTGCCGCTTTGTTTTTTAGTATAGCAGCACATAATTTAGCTACACTTGGTATTTGGAATTCTTTCAATCCTTTGATATTTTTTACAGTGTATGATTGAAGTGTGCTTTCTTTTTGTATAATTAATGGTTCAACTTTGTTGTCTCTGCCAAAGTCTTCTCTGAAATCTGCTTTGTTTGTTTGCCATTCATTGAGTGTCCATTGACCCAGTTTATTTTTACTTATGCTATAACCTTGTGCTTTTAGTTTTATTTTGTTGCTGTTCCAAAATACAAAAAAGCCTTCTAGATAATCTTTTGGTATGACCCAATACCTCATCCACTTGGAACCATATTTGGTTTGTACCTTGTTGGTTTCAGACCAGTTTATAAAAAGCTTTGAGTCTCCGCCCATTATATATACTTTTAGTTGCCGTGTGCGTCTTTGCCCTTTAGAAACTCAGAGGCTTGAAATATATTGGTTTTGACTGGACTGTTGCCGTTGCGAATAACACCAATATTGAAATATTGTTCCATCAAATCATAAAAAGCACGACCTGTTGTTTCATCCGCGCTGTGTCCAATGCTTTCGGCATTGTTCATATAATCTTTGCGACTTTGTTTGAACTGACGTTCACACATACCTTCTAGATATTTTATTACACCATCAGTTGTTTCAAAAAGAACCACGGGATTTTTATTACCTTGTTTCTTTGTAGAGTCTATCACATAATATTTTGACATATAACCTTTATTTTTATTGTTGTATATATAAGTATCAAACAGCTTTGATATTCGCTTTCAGTTGTTGATAATATTAACCATGTTGATACACAGTATCAACCATGTTATCTAATATGTCAATCTATAACAACTTACTTCCAAGGACCATCACCTTGAAATTTTATTCCCAACACCTCTTCAATAAAATTCCACGCTGCTTTTGTTTTGTTGTTGTTCATCAGGTTCAACAATTTGTCTTCTTGTTCTGGCGTGGCAACATTGAAGAACTTAGCAATCTCCATGACACCAGCATTGTTGTCGTATATCAACTCAGTCAATGCTGGTGTTTCTTTTTTATTTTTCTTGCTTGTATCAAATGCACCAATAGTCCAACGACCATTCATATCACTTGTTATACCAGCATTTGGTTCAGTGATTTTTGACCCACCTTCATTCAACAATTGAATGGCTGAACAGAAATGGTCTATATGATCTCCATTCATTGTTTATTATTATCTACCCATGTGTGGGGTATCAATGTCTGGGTCATCTGGACCACCACGTTGTGCTCCACTTGGCTTTATTTTTTTATAGCCGCCATGTTTTGGCTTTTTATCAAAGTCACCAAAATCTCCAGTAGGATTATCCACGCCACCCATGTCAGAATATTTGCCATGTTGATGTGGTTGATAATCACCTTTTGCCTTTGGCTCTGGTTCTAATTTACCTTCATCATCATATGGCCAGTTCTTACCTTCTTCCATAGCAGCACCAAAATAATGATCAAGCGGATCAGCATTTCCAGACATGGTTGGAGTTTTGCCCACAACAATTTTATTTGCACCAATTTTTGCTTTTTCGGCAGGTGCTTTTATGTTGGATGTTTTCAGTGGTGTTGCAATTCCACCTTTTCCCAATCCAGAACTGTTCAATGAAGTTTGACCAACTGGTTCAGCAGATACTTGAATAATTGCAACCGATGGTATATCATATCCACATTCATCCATACCCGATTCAAGCGGTGTCATTGCGCCTTCTTGCTCAAGACCGGCTTTATTCAGTTTGGTATAATAACGGGGATCTTCTTTTAAGTGATGAAGTGCGATAGTTTTGGCAAGTGTATCGTCTTGATTGCACATTTTTGCTTTATCTTGTTCATGGTCTTTTTCTGCTGCGATTCCCATCGCCAGCTCGTTTGGGTCAATGTTCATAATGTATATTCCTTTATTGTTTTTTTAAGTTCGTTGTATCTTATTATTTTGCATCCTGTATATTTCAATAGGTCTTGCATTCTATCGGCGTCCTTCTTTATCAAATTTCCAAATCTGTCAAAATGATGCCTTTCATCGTACTCAAATATTGTATTGGTTTTTTCATCGTACCCATCTACAAATGCACCAACATCTTTGAAGTATTTCTCGCCACCATTCAGTCCGTGAATAAACGAATAGCCATTCTCTTTTCCATATTGATCTATAAACTCACACGCTTTTATATTGACTCTTGGGTATTTGTATCCAGTTTTTATAAATTTCTCTGCATATTTTTTTCGTAGAGAGTTTCTCATCTTTTCAATCCCAATTTCTGTTTGTTTAAGTGGAGACTTTTTTAATTTTTCGGATAATTCATGTTTATATTCCTCGCTGTGAGTTTCTCCAAACATACCATTGTTTTCTCCAGAATTTGCCATTGATATTTTATTTTTAGTTTTTTCTGAACAAGGCGGTCTATTTTTATAACTACACAACTTGCACATAGAATTGCGACTCATTGCTTGGTTGTATGATTTTATTGAATTGTAATTTATATTACATTCGCACTTTGAACAAACTCTTTCAAGTTTTTCTACACTATATTTCCTTCGAGATTTTCCTCGGCATTTTACACAGCAAGAGTTCAGTCTCACCATTTTCATCAAATTACATTTAGATGTGTGATATATATCATTACTACAAACGGGGCATTGTCTCTTAAATTCCGACATACAATAATATTTCTTGTTTGTTAAATTTTATCCGATTGAAAGTACATTTCCAAGTCGCTATAATATTTTGGATTTTTGTGAAGATTTTTCAATACTGTTGGTTTGGCTACATCTTTGTCTGGATATTCCATGCGTTTCATTTCATAACGCAGTCCAGTACGTATTTCATCTTTGCTAAAGTTTGGATCTATCAAATCATCGTCTGTGAGAGTATCATATAATGGACTACCAATAACAGTATTGCCCTGCATATATGTATATTTGCGTTGTGCTGGATAATTTTGTAAGCGGCGTGATGTTTGATTGCTAGAGAATGTACCAGCCCAATTGGTTGCTGCCACACCTCCACCAGCCATTGCTCCACCACCATAGCCACCAGATTGACCAACATAATATTCCTTCATTGGCACAGCATGATTCAGTTCTCTAATACCGTTGCTATACATAAATGTTTCAAACATTACTTTCATACCTTCAAATGTTTTATTACCAACATATTCATTACATGTTCCTTTTTTGACATATGCCAAAGTAACATGAGGATTGTATTGTGGCCATTTATAGTTGTTGTCAAAGTTCTTGCGAATCATTTCATGTATCTTGCTCAAATGAGGACTTTTCACTTCAATCTTCAATACATCATATGGAGTATCTGTGTTAGAAAACTTACTGATTTTTCCCAGTTCTGCTACAATCTTTTTTGGTACTTTATTCAATAGTTCTTTGACTCTACCTTCTTCTACTGGACTCAAGCCATACATAACAGTTACATGTGGATTGGCTTCCTTACCATAATTTTCGCCAACTTCTTCATATACACATTCGTTTGGAATCTGCTTGATAAATTCAAGCATAGATTCTTTTTGTGGTACATCAACCATAATACAATGACCTTCTGCAATCAGGTCTGTATAAAAACTGTAGTATGCTGGTATTTTATCCATTTAGTAATCCTTTTTTAGTTTCGTTGATAGATGTTCTGTCACCCATTCTGGCTTTGAGCATTTTCAAAATTGATTTTGGATCGCGACCATTAAAATTCACACCAAGTATGCCACGCTTTGAGCAATAATCTTGTAGTTCTTGCATATCAGCATTATTATAATCTGGAATACTTGGATTCATTTCAAATGGCTTTTCTGCTTGTTGTTTATGATTACCAAATGAACGACCACGCAACAATGATTGTATGTCAGCACTACTTACAGAGTCATTACTATGACCTCTTGTCATCATTGCTGATATATTCATTGTTGTATATTGCTCGTTCATGATTTGTTTTGATGAAATCCCAAATATGTTCCGTCTTCTTCTGCTGCCAACTTGAAATCCATAGCAGCATCATGATCATCAAATCCAACTTCACGCTTTTTACCTGTGTCTGAATCAGTTACTACCACAACAAACGGCTTTTTTTTGTCGTGGGCAGGATCTCCTGCTCCACCTGGCAACCAATCATCTTTGTGTTGCCCCCATGGAACATTTTCGTCGGACTCTTTTATAGAAATATAATTTGGTCCAGTCATTTCTTCAATCACTTCTTTGATCAATGCTTTTAGTTCTGATTTTTTCATACCGATTTTTTCCAAGTTCCTGCACCCGCTCTGCTTTGTAATTCTTTTCTTGACGCGGTTTCTATTGCATGGAAAATTTCTTGTTTCGTTTTTCCGAACAATAACTCAACGACGCTCATGGCATCATCGCTGATATTCATTCTTTTTGAATTTCCGCTGTTGATATATCGTTGTGCTTCTTCTTTTGCCAATAAATCAATCGCTTCTAGATATGATACTGGTGAGTCGGTTGTCGCTTCTTCAATTACTTCTTTGATCAATGCTTTTAGTTCTGATTTTTTCATAAATTTTTATCCAGTGATACACCAAATTTATTTTCTCCCTTGGCGTCAATCTCAAGCCGAGAACCATCTTTGAATGTTATAACTATATATCCTCCACCCGCTATAAATGCCGAAGATACAGTTTTTCCTTTTATTAGAGATAAACGTTGGTCTATTGGCTGATTGGTATTTGTTAGTGACTCTTCAACAACTTCTTTGATCAATGCTTTTAGTTCTGATTTTTTCATATATATGCTATTACTATAAATATAACGACATCACAGAATGAAGTCAATATATATACTTTTTATGCAGCCTTTCGTTTTATCCAAGCAATTTTCATATTGTCTCTAGTTTCTTGTGATTTGGGCCTGCCGCTCATAGCAATTGATAATTTCAGTTTTGTTTCTTTAGAATGTCCATGTTTGTTCGGTCCCCGTATTTTCCCAGATTGCCGGATAGATACATCTCGCTTGACTTCTTCTGACCGTATTTTTCCCGTATTTCCAATTGATATTTTATGCTTCGATTCTTCCGAATGTGGAGTACCAATTTTTCCATATTTCCATCCAATAGGCAATTCAGCCGTTCCTTTTACAAATTTATTGGAAATTCCGTCGGTTATCCATCTTCTACCAAAGCATGGGTTTTTTTCACCATCATACATTCCTTTATTGGAAATGGACATTTTCATTCGCGTTTCTATTGATACATTCCGGTTTGATAGTTTCCTCTTCGTTTCTTCGGATACAATCCTCCCAATATTCCCAAGCCGAATTTTTTCCTTAGTCTCTATTGATTTTGGTCCATATTTCTTTCCAGTCAAAGATTTACGCATCCTCTCCACCGTTTCCGCCGTCCGCTTCCTTCCCGTCTGCCAAGCCGACATTTTTCGCTTGGTTTCCTCCGAATGTTTTCTTCCTTTGAATGAAATTCCGACACCACCGCCTTCTGCGATATTGTACCCATTTTTTACAGAATCATATTTTCGTATCCAATACATCTCTCTATAATCCATCATCCAACTTACTGTCGGCATATCTTCTATTATTATCCTATCAAAATCATCATAACCGTATTTCAACAATGCGTGATATATTTTTGTTTGATTTTTACACCGAACCATTTGGTAATCCCTCCACCGCTCAAATATATCGGTACTTTGACCTATATACCATTTACCCGTTGTTTTGCTGCGGAGTCCGTATATCCCGCTTACGATAGTAGGCTTCTCGTCCGGCTGCTCGTTCTTTTTCAACGCGCTTCCAATAACTCCGCATTCGGTATTCTCTGTTGCGTTCATCTTTTTGTTCCTTTGTTAGATTGTGCGATTTTCTACCCATATATAACCTTTCATATAAGTATAAGGAACAAATATAAAACTTACTAAAATCTTACAAAAATACTAATTATAATTTCCGAGACCAAGATACTTTTTGTCATCGGGTGTTAGTATCGTTTTTATAAATTTTTTCATCACGATTCCCGCAATTACGTTTGCCTCATTCTCAATTTCTCCACCAATCTCTTGTTCATTGCCATTTATTCTATTATCAACATCTTGTTTCATGTGAGTTAATTCATGAGCAATTGTGCGACAATAATCAATCATATGCCTACCATCACATATAGTAGATATAGTCTTGTTTTGAGGTGAATAACAGCCAGTTGTGATAGGTTCATTTGGCGACTTGCCCAATAATCGTATCTTCACTTCAACATCTTGCAATTTCAACTCTGAGATCGCATACTTTAAGAACTTGACCAACAAAGCAAGAGTTTGTGTGTCCAAATCTGGACAGCCCACACCTTTGAACACTCTTAGATTTTTTGCCATATGCTAATAAATATATACCACTTATTACAAATTGACACTTTTTTGGATGTGTGTAGTATGAATTCATATGTCAAAAACCTATTATTCATATCAAGATGTGTTTCTAAAGCCTCGTTATAGCGAGTTTCATTCACGTAGTGAAGCAAATACTTCTATAAAATTTGGTGATCAAACATTTAAATTACCAGTTGTGCCAGCCAACATGGAATGTACCATGAATGTTGATAAAGCAAAGTATATGAGTGAAAATGAATATTTTTATATCATGCATCGCTTCAACGCAGACAAAACCGCACCATCCAACACAGATAATAAAAAGTTTATTGAAGTTGCAAACAAAGAAAATTTTAAGAATATCAGTATCAGTATTGGTGTGAAAGAAGAGGACGTGGAATTGATTCATTATTGCATCTTAAAAAATCTTCGCATAGATTTTCTAACTATTGATATTGCGCACGCACACAGCGTAAGAATGAAGGAAATGCTTGAATTTTTACATAGTGTTTATAAAAGAGGAGCATATGAACGACCATTCATCATTGCTGGAAATGTTGCGGCGGCTGGTGCGGTTGTTGACTTGGAGAATTGGGGTGCAGACGCCACGAAGGTTGGAATTGCGGCTGGAAAAGCGTGTCGGACTTATAATGAAACTGGATTTGGTGTTCCGATGTTTAGCTGTATTTTGGAGTGTTCCAAGATTGCTAGACGGCCAATAATTGCGGACGGAGGAATTTCCGAGTGCGGGGACATAGCAAAGGCTCTTGTTGCAGGTGCAAGTGTGGTTATGGCCGGTGGCATATTTGCTCGCAGCATTGATTCTCCAGCCGAAACAGTATATAAGAATGTTTCGTCCAATGAATATTATGCCGGTGGCGGTCCGATTATAATAACAAAAACTTACAAACAATATTACGGCTCCGCTTCTTCTCACAACAAAACGGGTGATAGCCACATTGAAGGAACTCTGATTGAATTGGAATGCGACGGCATATCTTACGCCGATAAGCTTCGTCATATGATAGGACATCTTCAAAGCTCCATTTCATACGCCGGTGGAAATTTGAAAAATGTTGAGTGGGACGTTAAAAATAATAAAAAACTTTGATGTTTGGTCTGCGACTCCTATATTTATAGTAATATAGGAGTCTCATATGAAGAACATAATAAAAATAAACGATAAAGTTGTAATTGAATATCATCGCGGCAAATCAAAGAATAATCCATCATATTATCTTATGGATGATACCAGCAAGATTGTGAAAGAACATCTTGCTGGTAGCGATGTCAAAATACAATGTAAGGGAGATAGTTCTTATTATAAAATAAAATCCATAACTTCCGCGCACCTTACTAGGGAATATTTTGGAAATAGATGGCGGGGAACCCATCAAAATCCTTTCAAGGGAAAGAAACACAGCCGATACTTCAAAGACAAATTGAGCAAGGAGAGAAAAGGAAAATGGGGAGTTGGGAAAAATAATGCCAACTTTGGAAAATCAAATTATAAAAGGTGGGTTGAAAAATACGGTAAAGAAGAGGCGGATAATAGAGAAAAGGTCAGAGCAAAAAAAATGTCTGTTGCATTTTCTGGAAACAAAAATCCATTTCATGGAAAATCACACAATAAAGAAACGCAAGACTTGATTAGCAAAAAAAGAAAGATGTGGAGAGAATCATTGTCCGAAGAATATATCAAAGAATACGCCAACAAAATATCCGAGTCGCAGAAAAGATTGCAGCGGGACGACCCCGAAGAATACCGACGGTTGAAGGCAAAGGGTGGAACCGCAGCAATGGTATCGCAAATGAAAACATGGAAACCCAACAAAATAGAGTCCATTGTACAAAACGAACTAAATAAACGAGGACTGTCATTCAAGTTTGGTGTTATACTTGGACACAAGCAGTTTGATTTTGGAAATAAAAAACACAAAATATTGATTGAAGTACAAGGAGATTACTGGCACGCAAATCCAGAACTGTATGGAGATGGAAAACGTCTTATAAACAAAATACAATCATCCAAGATTGAAAAAGACAAAAATAAAGCAAAATTTTGCCAAGAAAAGGGACTTAGCTTATTTTATATTTGGGAGACGCAAATATTGAACAACGATTTCTCGGTATTAGATGAAATAAAGAAAAAGATGGAATCCTAACCTATCAACTTACGCAAAAAATCTAAATGGTGAACGCCTTCATACTTCGCCAAATAATAACAAAACGCCGCAGTTGTTGCGGCGTCTTCTTTTTGTAGTTCTTCTGACAATTTTATATAAAGTCCATCTCTGAACATTTCCAAATAAAAGACACACTTGTCATCAGTGGTGCTCATAAAAACAAAAAGACGCCGATATTACTCGTCGTCTTTTTTTATACTATTGTCTTTTGATTTACCCTTTATGTTCTTTTTATTCTTTGGACGAAACTTCTCAAATTTCTCTGTGTCTATTTCTTCCAATTGTTCAATGTCTATTGTTGAATAATCTTCTTTGTATCTATCGTGATTTTTACTCATATCACATAATAAATATATGTTAAAAAAAAGAAAATGATCACTTTCCTGTAGATCCAAATCCACCACCACGATCATTGTTGTCCAATATATCTACTGGATGAAACTCAATATCATGTGTTTCCATAGGTAGTAGTTGACAAATCTTATCACCCATATTGTATAATTTGCTCAAATTAGGTGTACCTAAAATTAGGTCATCTATAATAGAATAATCTTCTGGTTGCCAAATATATTTGAAGCGAACCAATATTTGATTTCTATATCCACGATCAATAAGACCAACAGAATTGGCAAGCACAATATTATATTTACTGATTGAACTTCGTGGTCTCAAATCTGTGTGACAATTATAAATAGAATATGAACTTTGGCAAGAATCAATTGCTTCGGTGGCTGGATGGGTGTATACATTGGTTTCATATTCAATATAATCTATGCGCTTGTAATAAGTTTTACCACTACTACTGTTCCAAGTTTGTCCTATAATATTAGCGGGACTTGTTGATATAACATCATAACCAGCATCAGTTTTATTTGCTCGCGCTGGAAAAACAAGTCCTTTTACATTTTTGATATAATATTTGAATTTCATAAATTTAATTGTCTGTTGTGTTCTGCTACCATTTTGCTCAATTCAAGATACTCAGCATGAGTTTTCATATACTCATTGCCTGTGGTATCAGATATCTTCATCAACCCATGATTACGATCATATGTTGAAATACGACACAGTTGAACAGCATCTACACGATCAATTCCAAATGTTTTCATGTATGCTTCTACATCATTTTCTGATGGAAGTTCTGGTAATATTTTATCTAACCTAGCATCAATATCTTCCATTGATAATAGTTTCATATATTATGCTACACTAACAACAACATCATCATGAGTCAATCCATAATCATCTTTCCAACCAGCTTCACTCAATCCAAACACAATATGTTCTTCTGAACCATCTGTGCGATATACAACCATATTAGGATGTTCAGGTGAAGTTTCTTTAGTAAACTTCATGAGTTTGGCTATTTCTTCTCTAACAAGAAAAGCATCAAATATATTAGTAATTTCTTCTAATGTTGTTTTGCGTGTAATAACAACGCCGCGACCATTGCCGCCGAGTTGCTTTACATGCGTTACAATAAAAATAAATAAGTTGTCGTAGTTCATATTTTTATAAGTGATTTGCTAATATCTTTTACAATCTTTGTTTTCAATTTGAATATACCCAGTTCCATTTCAGCATTGTCTTCTACACCTTCTGAAATAATATCAGTAAGTTTAGTTATGATTGCTGAGTTTTCATTGGCATTGAGCATAAAATCCTTTTGACTGAAATACAAAAGAATGTCATTATTGATTTGTTCTATATAGCCATGATTATATATGCGAGTGCTTAGATCAATCTTAGTAGTAGGTTGTTCTTTTACTATATATCTTTTAGCACAAATCATGTTATCAACAAAGATGTTGGTTGCCCAAGGCTCAACAAAATGAATAAAATCTTCACTGATTACATCGGTTAGTACAAATCCAATATTATATTTTTTTGGAATTATGGGATGTTGATATTCATCATTCTTGATCCAACTCTGCCATTTTCTGATATAATATCTACCGGATCTGTTTCGCATTTCATGAAACTTTGGATCAACTGTCTGCTTTTCAACGCCATCTTGGAACTGACCACCTCGACATGTAAAGTGATATACAAGTGCATCCCATGCTTGAACCATCGTGCATCCGTTCAAAATCATTCTTTGGAACAAGTCCGAGTCTTCATAATATGAATGAAGAGTTTCGTCGTGCATTCCAATGTCCGTCAGGTTTTTCTTATATGTCATCCAAGGTGCAAAAATTCCACTGGTTGTAACGTCTGTGTTTTTAACCTTGGCATCTTCAACATAATCATCAAACGCTTTCTTATTGAAGTCTTCTGGGTACATGCCAAATGGCATAACAATCTTTTCTTTTCCCACCGGGTGCAACGGTGGTTCTATTCTTGTTGCCGCAACAACCGTATTGGGTTTAAGATGCTTGATCAGATTAGTGTCAAATCCCTTACCCATATACATATCGGCGTGAAATACACATATGACATCACCGGTGGCATTCTCTATACAGCGATTGTATCCATGTGCTATGCCCTTGTATTCGTATGATGTGTTCTTTGTATATTTTACTTCGGGTGCGTTCTTTTTCAGCCATTCTTCCGTACCATCGCTGTTGGAGTCAATAAATACCACAATCTCGTATGGTAAAGAAGAATTCTCTTTGATTGATTTAATCGAGCCCTTCAAGTATCGAAGATTGTTTTTCGACGGAATACAGTATGAGATTTTCATAAGTCTTTTATATCATTTTTACCCACAATGTCAATAAATTCTTTCATATCTTGTCGTGTTCTATTCCTACAATGTGTATCAACTGCTTTTCTTTTTCGGTCATATTATTATAATACTCTATTATATCCTGTCGCAGTTTGTTGGATTTTTCTTGTATAGTATTTTCATCAACGCAGCGTTGTAGTTTATAATACAACTCAAAATATTTACGAGCATGTTCTGTCATAATTAAACGCTTTTGGAAGGCATCCAATATGCTCCAGATGGATATTTCTCTCTTACAATCTCGTAAATCTTTTTAATAGCATCAGTATTGTCATAATCTGCCTTATATAGCATTTCAGCCAGTGCCTCAAACACTTTTGTGCGTTCAACATTACAACGTAACGACTCTAAAGTTTTATCGTGACATAGTTTCATTTCTTCCTTTTCTTGTTTCCAAGATTCATTCTTCCAAGATTCATTCAACGATCTAAAAGCTGCATCAATAATAGCATCAGGTGGATGATTCTCAAATGTGCCACCAGTACTACAAAAAATCTGTTTTCCGATAAGGCGAATATATTTTACCAAATCTTCGTACTTTTCTCTCCATTCCATAACTCTATCGGCTTCTCTCAAAGCCCGCTCGCGTTCTTCATCCCAAGAAGATATAGCAGCATTGCATCGTTGAATAAGTTCCTCATTGTTTTTCTTGAATGCGGCAAGTTCTTTCTTGGTTGTGTTTAGTTCACTCTCAATCTGATTTACAAACGCAAGAACCTTATTATTGACATTTTTAGCCACATAGTCCTTTGTGTGTGAAAATAGATGTACCAACGTGGCATCCATTTCATTTCGGCGTATTCCAAGTGTATTAGAGTATTTATTCATATCACTGCATTATTACACTACTATAGTCACCTGTCAAGTATTTATCTCTGTGCTTGTTATATATTTCACGCATTTTATCGGTTACTTTGATAAAACCTACTTCGTCATACGACGGTGGCTCTCCCCATATCTTCAACCACTTTTGATAGTTACGAGCTTCACCTTGTTTTTGTCTATCAGATGTGCCAGTAAGTTTGTCGTGCTGTCCAAGAAAATGACTACTTCGTGCTCCAAAATGCCAAGTTAGTGCTTTACCAGACACAACAAAATCATATTTTTCCAACTGCATTCTAACACTTTGATCATGATCTTCGAAACTCGTGGGCCTATAAGCATCCGAGTTATTTAGAAAATACTTTGTTCGCATCATATATGACACGCCTTCTACTTTTCTAAATGTCGGTGCACTCGAAGATACAAATACGTGATCAGCCCAATCCAAGAATTCATTTTTTCTAAAGTCGTGATGATATGTTCCAAATCCATCTGTCGTATTTGGTGGTGAAAATATTGTACCAAATCTATCTGTGTTGTTGAATATGTTTGGTTCAAGCCGCCACGCACCTGCTACTAGTGGCTTTTCTGTGCTAGATACAAAATCAAACAATGGCTTGTCATAGTTTTTGCTTATATAAAAATCACTATGTACTAATGAAAAGTATTCTGTTTTTACATGTTCTATTGCTTTGTTTACTCCACCACCAATACCAACGGGAACAACATTTTCTTCATAGATATATTGTATATCTGGTTGTTGTGCTAACCAATCCCTCGTTTCTGTGTCATTCTCTGTATAAACAATAATAGGTTGATTTTTATAATAAGCATTTTCACGAATAGACTCAATTGCCAGCTTGAGATACGGCAAACTTTTATAAGTATTTATTATCCATGTATATAACGCATTGTTCATATTCATGATTTCCACTCTGTATTATTTTTCTTTTGGTCAAACAATGTGCCTTGAGTGTGCTTTTTTATAATACAATCAAAGAATAGTTGAGCACTTTCATCAATGCTTCCGCTAAACTTCATTGTGCCATCATTCCAATCCAATTTGCCAATCGCATCTTTACCATCATAAAAAGTCATGGCCAAATCGGGCTTAAAGGTAGTAGTCAAATAAGTATCTTTATTTGCCAAATCAAATGTCAGTTGTGCCGGTGCCATAAAGTCAAACTCTAGTTGTGTTTCAATTGGTGTATTCATAATTTTGTGCTTTGGTTCGTAGTTCAATATATTCTGTCCACAAATTTTTCTTTATAAAGAAGTTTTTCATACCTTCTTCTGCCAATCTACAATATGTTGGTATATCCAAACCAGCTACACCTCGTTTCACAGTTAGAGAGTTGTGATGTAATATACAGCATCTATCAACTACTCCAAGATTATATCCCAGTTTTTTTGCTATAAGAGCAAAGTAAAAATCCGGTCCCCAACCATACTTCAGATCTATATCAATCTCTTTTACTTCTTCAAGTAATCTACGAGAAATCAAAGGACATTGAAAATCGACATAATCAACTTTTCTTGTTTCTTTAGAGTTGCGACTATGCATACATTTCCAATGACATTGTTGATTTGGTTCTATGTTATAGAATGTTGGAGCAACAATATCATATTTGATTTCTCTATTTACCCACTTTCCAGCAAGCATATCATCAAACACATCCTCAAACATTTCTTCTCGCATTGTTGATATATAATTATATGGATGAATTGTAAGATCATTGCTCAAGAACATCATGCTATCATACTGCTTGTTTTCAAGTGTATATTGCATGGCAGCATTTAAGCCACCACCGAAATAAACATTCTCTTCCAACTCAAATGAAGTATGCTTGCTTTTTCCTTCAGTTGATGAAGCATTGTCTATAACAAACAAGTCATAGTATGTTCGCTCATATGGCTTTAGCGACTCATACAACATGTCTGTATAATCAGGTAGATTGTGATTTAATATAAATGCGGCTGTCTTGGTTTTCATTTGTTGCCCCCCATGTCTTCTTTGTCTCTGTTGAATACTTTCATTTGAATACTTTTACCAGTCATTTCTGCTTCTTCTATATAAATCTTTTTGGTTGGTTCTGTGACTTCAAAGAAATACTCCAATTCTTCTGTGCTATCAGCAAACATCATAAATGCTTCTTCTTTGCCACTTTCTTTACACTTGAACAATTTATATTCCGTAGTTGTTATGATAGTATATCCAGAATCATGCCAAAGCATCTCTCCGATAAACCAAAATTGTACGCATATTGTAAATACCGCTTTTAAAGTTGAAACATAATCAGTCATCAACTGCCCATTGTCCCACAAATGCTTCAGTGCCCAGATAGCAGTAGCAGTGAGTACAATATGCAAAAAGCATAAAACTGTTATAACATAATAATACCAACCTTTTTTCTGTGTAGTCATAATTTATCAATCCTCATCAACAAAGAACTCTATCTCTTTTTCATCAATTTGCGAGTTATAAAAATCCAAACACTTTTTATTTGTTTTGATTTTGTGCGGAGAGAAGCTGAGTAGTTTCAGTGAAGCCAAGTTACGCACTCTGCTCAATGCCACATACACTTGTCCAGCCGCAAATGCTTCGCTCACATCAATTTCTGCTCTATCAAGCGTGCTACCTTGGCTTTTGTGAATTGTGATTGCCCATGCAAGTTTCAATGGAAATTGAGAACGCGAAGCCAATACAATCTTTTTCATGTTGCCAGTCAATGCATCATACTCGTTTTGCTTTACTTCCCATTTATATGTTTCAATAATTTGATCACCGCACGCAAATTTTACATCAACATATGTATCATGTACCTCGGTCACTGTGCCAACACTGCCATTGACCAATCCAAGTTTTGTATCCAGATTGACCAGCAAAATAACTTGAGCACCTTTACGCAATTCTAGTGTAGTTGGTGCTGGACAATTCTTATCAAAAAATTGACGCCACATATCACCACCAGAATCAGATGAATGATAGAACTTACTTTGATTTTTTATTTTATACAACTCGTCGTGGTTATATTTGCTTACATCAATATTTTTACAAAACAATTTGACAGGCTTGATGCCATCATCTGGAAATTTTCTGTCCAAACAACCCAATAGCAATGTAAAATCTTTGGCACAACCCATTCGTATTTCATTGAGCAACTTGGCAAAATGGGGTTCGTCATGCTGTCTTACAATTTCAGTCAAATGAATTGTTTTTACTTTAGCATCGCGCCATGCTTGAGAATCAAAAGCAAACTTTTCTTCATCAAAGTTCTTGAACACCGGTGGCAACTGCATGAAATCTCCAACAAACACCACTTGAATACCACCAAACGGTTTGTCTTTGTTTCTAATATATTGACAAACAATGTCCAGTTTATCAACCAAATCACTCTTGGCCATTGATATTTCATCTATGATAAGCACTTTACTGTGCTTGATACGATTGACTGCCTTGTTATTTTCAGACACTTTATCAAGTAGTTCCATACCATGTTCTTCGGCCAATCCCATACCAGACCATGAATGTAAAGTTACTCCACCTATATTTAATGCAGCCACACCAGTTGTAGCAGTCTTCGCATAAAAAATTCCATTCAAATCAAGGAACTTGAATAAGAGATTTACACAATATGACTTGCCTGTTCCGGCTGGTCCTGTCAAGAAAATATTTCGTCCGGAGAAAAAATCCTTGAAAAACTTCTTTTGAAGTGCTGTCAAGTTTTTATACTCATTCAGTTCTTTGAAACTGGTGAACAGGGCGTTGGTTATTTTTGCCATAGTAGAAAAGATACTATGAACATTTTTACCAAACAGTCAAACTATAATAGGGTTTGACTTTCAAACTTCTCATATGGTCAGAATAAAGTTTCAACTATATCAATTAAGTTATTATACCTATGATCTGGTTGGCTCGTTTTTCTGCTCTATGGTATAAATTAATTTTTTTGTAGATATTTTCAGATAAAACATTTCTTATATACTCGTTGTTTATCAAATATTTAATTTTTTCCGCAGCATCTTGTTCCGTATCATAATACAGTATGTCTTTACCATCAACAAACATGTCATATATTCCAGTTGCGGTGGATATGCGGTTTGTCACAACTGCCAGTTTACATCCACCCGCCTCAAATATTCTGCGAGTTATTTCATCCCATCTTGCGTATTGAAATGCAATAGTACCGCTATTGTAAAATTCGTTGTTTTCTTCAGCTAATTTTTTACGATATATAAAATTTGAACCAAGGGCCGATGAAAGATATTTGGTATATTTCTCGACACCGCAAGTAGTCACGCATATGTTTGATCTTGGTATAGTGCTATTGTGTTCAAACAGATATTCATCCCCCCAATGAGTTATCCAATGTGCATTTATTCCCATTTCAATATATTTCTTTTGACACCGTATGTCTGGAGTATATATAGCGTCTGCAATTTTGGCTCTTTCAATTCCTTGACCAAATGTTTGTGGTTCATCACCCATCTCAAGTATAATCTTTTTGTGACTGATTGTTCTCAATTTTTTTAACTGTTCATCAAGTGATTTTGAATTCCATGGCCAACTCACCCATATGAAATCGTAATTGTTTGATACTATAAAAAATTTTTCCAAATCGCAATTCGCAGCATCAAATTTGAATACATCAACATTGTGTCCAAGTCTTTTAAAAGCAAACGATAATCCAAGGGGGCAATTCCAATATTCTTCCACCGTTGAATCGCCATGCCATAACATTGCTATTTTCATAAATTTTCAATTATTTTGTCCACAGCTTGAAAAGTAGTATATTTTTGTTTAAATCCCAAATTTCTTAGTTTCTCACTGTCCATAAAAAAATTTGGGCATTGTACTATTTGATGAAACTCGGGAGCATCAATGTATGTTATCTTGGTATTAGAATTTGTTTTTCTGCGAACATAATCAACAATGTCATTTATACTAGTACTTTCGTCTGCTCCGATATTATATATTTCATTAAGTTTACCCTTCTTAATTACCATATTGGTGGCGGTACACACGTCTTCTACATGAAGAAAATTTCTATAATTATCTCCGTGGTATAAATTAATCGGCTCTCCGCGCACAACATTTCCAACTAGATACTCCAGAGCATTCTTTTTGGAACCGGCTTTGGCATCACCTCCAATAACATTGCACAATCTTAATATGCGATAATTCTTTTTAAAGGTTTTACAATAAGATTCTACAAGATCTTCCGCTGTCTTTTTTGTTATAGAATAAAATCCCTTTGGATTGCAATAATCCGTTTCTTTGGCCGGATTATATTTTCCATATCCACCTCCGTAAACGAACCAACTTGATACAAAGTTGAATGTTCCATTTACATTTGGTAATACATCCACCAATTTATTGAGATTGGTATTTATATCCTTGTGAAGATCATCTAGAACATGATAATTATGAGTAGTACTGATTAGATACAACACATCTTTCATATCCTCGATTTTGTTTTCCTCTCTTGGTATAATTACAGTCTTGTTTGGATACATTCTTGCGAAATTTCCACCAACAAATCCAGTTCCTCCAAATATGCTTAGTTTTTCCATGTTGACATTATATTGTTGATATGATCAAGATTTTCCGCAGATATGGTTGGCGCACATCCGACAAAGAATACCAAATCCAATACTTTATTGGCGTCTGGATATTTACGATAGTCATCCAAATGCTTATATCCATTGTGCATCAACAGATTTCCCGCAAAATAGTTTCTAGTTTGAATACCGTTGGATTCTAGAAAAGTCACAAGCCTATGTTTAATTTCTCGGTTTTTGCAAATAACTGGTACGCCAAATGGAATCCACGTCGTTTCAGAATATACTGCCGGAAAGCTCAAATCGTTTACATATGTTTGAAGTATGTTTTGTATCATTATGCGATTGTCATTTCTCAATTGGCATATACTATCAAGCTTTTTAAGCTGCTCCAATCCAATCGCAGCCTGCAAGTCTAATGGCTTTAAATTCCAACCAATACGATTGAATACATACTTATGATCAATGATCAATTCTGGAAACTCGGGAATCCAATTTGAAAATCTCTTGTTGCATGTACCATTGCATAAAAGATTGGCAGCACCTACGCAATAACAGTCTCTTCCCCAAGTTCCAAAGCTTCTTGCCAAATCGACGATTTCTTGAATGTCCGAGGATACCATACCACCTTCCAATGTGGTGATTTCATGCGCTGGATAAAAGGAACAACTGGATACAACTGCGTACTCATTAAGATATTTGCCTCTCCACTTAGTTCCCAAAGAATCGCAGTTATCCAACAACAGTTTGATATTATGTTTCTTTGTGATTGTAATCAATTCATCCATATTTGGAGGATTGCCAAGAACGGGACTGAGGAATATAGCTTTAGTTTTATCTGTTATTTTTTCTTCAATTTTTGATAGATCAAAGTTCAATGTTGACCACTCAATATCAACGAATGAAGGTTTTAAGTCATTATGTACGATTGCGGATACTGTGGTTGGAAATCCGACCGATGATACAATAATTTCGTCCCCATCCTGCCATCCAAAATATTCTCTACAAGCTGCTATCAGCAAAAGATTGGCACTTGATCCGCTGTTACAAAAGAAGGAAAACTTATTATTGATATGTTTTCCAAATTCTCTTTCAAAACGGGCGCATACTTCTCCTGAAGAAGACCATTTACCAAATAGCAAGGTGTGAATTGCCGCGACTATTTCGGTATTATCAAAGTAAGGTCCGGAATAATACACTTTTTTCTTATCCTTGGCTGCAAGGTTGTGTGCGAACTTTGGAATATGGCCATGCTTTTTTGCCATTTCCTCCACGAATTTAGATATTTCTATGCGTTGATCATTGTCCATAATTAATTGTAATTGCAGGTTTTATTGAATATTTCTTCCCAATTTATCACCGGACTCATATATTGAGGCTCGCAGTGTGTAGAATAACCAGGCAAAGGATTTATCAGTGTTCTACCTTCAGTCGCAAATTTAGCGAATTTATCGAAGTCTCTTGTGAGTCCACCCACAACATCGCAGTATTTAACGTGAGTCGAATAATCTCGTCGCAGCGTCTTGCCAAGACAAGCATATGTGTTCGTTGTGTTAGGAATTGTCTTCCAGTGAACGCTTGGCGTAACCCCAACTTTGGCTAATAGTTCCTCGTACATGGGAAAAAAATATTTATCATTGTGATCATATAGCGTTATATAGTCTACGTCAATAAATTTAAATCCCTCTTTTAAGATTTTTGCCCATCCGATGTTATGAAGATAGTCATCTTCAACAAAATATATTATGTCATCATCAGCAAAGTTTGATTCTGTTGCGGTTTTTAGTAAATTAAGAAAACTCTTGCCATCGTTGCCACCATCTTTTTCTGCGAGCTTGAACTTACCATTATACTTTTGGTTTTCTAAGAAATGTCCGCTACCGGATACAATGCCATCAAAACACACCGTGAGTTCACAGTCTTCATCCATTGTATTGAGGAAACTGTTGAAACATCCTTCTCTGGTAAAAAATGATGGTCTCGGTTTATTGGCCGAATTGCTGGAAAACTTACAGTGTCTTGCGAATATCTTAATTTTCATTCTATTTTAATATTCAAATATGGATATACGGTTTTGTATTCAAATTTAAATATCATATCCTTGCCACGAAATGGTTCACTAAACTCTTTTTCAACCAGTGAAGACCAATCCTGATCCTTGTTGTGACTCCAGCAGCTTACTTTCTTCAACATAGCTTCTTTGGAACGAACCCAAGAATAATGATGTATGAATGGCTTACCGTTATATGTAACATTTCTGGCACGAAGATGGGATGGCACATAATCAAACACACCAGAACGTTCGTGTGGATGCATTATGAATTGGTCTTCAGTGAATGTTCCTTTTTGTACTAGCGCAATTGAATCCTGCCATTCATTGCATTGATATTTGAAATCCCTGAAATAAAAGTAATTTGACAGCTTATAGCTCACCAATGGATTGATTTGTTGTTCTTTCCACCATTCATTAAAAATTTCCGGAACGATGATTTCATCAGTATCCAAGAACATAAAATAATCGGTCTCTTCTGGTGCAAGCATTGTGCCAATCTTTCTTGAAATATTGCAATGCCATCTGGATGATTCATTTTTATTATATTCAAATTCAACAAACTCGGCTTTTGGATTTTCACTAGCGGACTTCATTAATAACTCTTGATCTTGTTCAGTTCCATCGTGAAAATGTGTGCAAAATGGTACAATTAATTTGTGTGAAACTTTCAACGCAGCATCAATGCATGGCTTAAGAAACATATAGTCATTTGTGCAATAGTTTATGATAGTAGTAATTTTCATTTTCTCTCGAATTTAAATTGAATAATCTCGGATGTGCATTCCAATATTCATCTTAAAAATTCTCTTATAGGTTGTAAATTATGTTCATGCCAACCACCCCACAGGCACGGACGCCTTAGTTGCCAATAATCGTTGTCATATCTTTTGACAAACTTATGAGAAATATTGTGCTTATTGATTTCCATTTCCAGAAACGTTTCGCAGATTACGTTTTTATACTCTTCCAAGACAAAATTTGAGAATATATTAAACGGTAATAACTTTGGACGTATAATAAACATATCCGTGCTAAGCATTTGAAGTTTTGGTAAATTACACTGAGACAATATCAATGCATATTCCGTATCATTATTGATAATATTCAATAACTTATTTTCATCCAATATGAAAACGTCGGGGTGGACATGCAACACATTTTCATATTTAGAAAAATGATGATATAAATTAGCAATGGTCTCATGAGTGCCCAAAGCGTATCCGGCATTTTTGGTGGTAAAAATAAGATGTTTATGTACATTTGGATATTTAATAAAACATCTTTGTATATACCCCAAATCCACATCAGATTTATTTACGTGGAGTATCAAATCGAAATTTTTAATCACAGATGTTCTATTCAAGAATTTTCCTAAAAGATCCAATTCTTCCATTTGTCTGTGCGATGTTATCAATAATAAATTTTGTTTGTTCATAATTAAAAAGCCCAATCTGTAAATTTTATCGGATATGCATTGAAACGATTGATAATTTTCTCAGCTCTAATTCTTCTCCCCACATCCATATCATTCCACGCCGGATGCCACTCATTGTATATCAATTTTATTCTTGATAAAAGGTCCGGTCGCGTTAGTAAATTTTCATACAAATCATATTCCGAACCTTCGCAATCGACTTTTAGAACTACTGAATCTCCGTCGAACGTGTAAATGTCCATAAATTCTACTATCGACACGCACGAACCTATAACATTATACTTTGGCGCGGGGTCTAATGTAGCATATAATCCGGTTTTAATAAACGAATCCGACACCGTGTTATTTACCATTTCATAGAACGGAACGACCGTCGTTGTTCCCGATAAACCGAATGGACACACCACAACGTTAAATCTGCCAGAAACTTGTCTGGCCTTATCTAACAATGAGTTCATGTGTTTTGGCGACGGCTCGAAGCACCACACATTCCATCCGTAATATTCTTCGTGTTGATTCAGAAACAAGTCGAAGGTGTTTCCTGAATTTGCCCCTATGTCTAAAAAGTGATTTGTCATGTGATGAATATTTTGTTGAATCGTTCTATTACGTTTTTTGGTGAGAATTTGATTGAATAACAATCCCATTCTACATCCTTTACATACGGTTTGTCAATTTGTAATAAATAAGAAAGTAGTTCTTCTTTATTTTTATATTTCAAAGCCTTGTCACCAAGCATATCAATGTGTGCTCGCATATACCACCAATATGGTGCGTCATATGTGAATACAGGCTTGTTGAATGATGAAAATTCTCCAATCGCCAATCCAAAAGTTTCTCCGTCCGAACGTGCGTGTATCATAGCATCGCACGTGTTGATAAACTTGCTTTTGTATAAATTACTTGGATTGAATGGTATGAATAATGCGCGTGGATGTTCCACAAATGGCTTGGTATTTAAGAAAATTGCCCACAAATCATTTCTGGAGACGAGTGCTTGCTGAACCGCCACCTGTGCATCTTTTATGTCGAATTGATTATAACCACCCACTCTACCAATCACAAAGGCACTTTTAGGTACACCTAAATCATCATGTAGAGTTTCATTTGTTTTTGGTAGATTTATGATATGAGGAACCCACAGTTCCTTTTTGAAATATTTAGCCAACCATTCGCTCACTCCTGCATACACTGTTCCATGCGGTTCCTGCATACTAAACACACAATGTATTGCGGTTTTACAGTTAGTGGGAAAAAATTCATTTCCACCGGCACGAGTCATGTAAAGTACATCAATATTTTCTTTGTCTACTATGTTCGGTATTTCCTCCGACATATTTTCATATAGACAACATTTAAATTCGGAAAATCTAGATTCTACGTGTGTGGATTTTGCCGCCGAACTTATTATCACCGGTTCGTACCCCAACACATTTCTCAGTGCATGAGCATAATCATACATTACAGTACCATTTCCACGGTCATCTATTGCTGGTGCGTGCAGTCCAATTTTCATTATCCTTGTCCCATGTTGGCTTTTACTGACCAGTTCTTATTGTAAAATTCGTTTTGTGATCTTTGTCTATCTATTGTCTTGTAATGAATAATAGCATAATCAATTTCTTTTGGAAGATCTGCCACAATAGATGCTCCCGTAATTGTTTCGTGCAATGGCTTGTGCCATTGTATTCTTAAACTATTTTTATAAATACGAGATTGATAATCTCCATTGCCCCAATTTATAATAGGCAAGTCACCAAACTCCAATAATTTTGATACACGCCATCCCCAGTTTCTGGCATCACTGTCTGTGGCACCTCGTACAATATTGACGCGCGGAACTCTATACAATTCAACCGTTGGATTTGAATCAATGATTTCGTGCATATTATTCAACAGATTTGGAAACAAATATTCATCGGCGTCGATTTGACACACGAAGTCGCCCACACAACGCTTACTACCATAATTTTTATGTTCAGCAAAATTTTTGTTTAGTGCATGTTGAACAACAGTGAACCCATAACTTTTTGCTTTGGCAAGAATTTTCTTTGTATCTTCGTTATCCGAAAAATCATCCAGTATAACAACTTCATCGTTTGGGGCAACAAAGTCTATATGAGTCTTGAGCTTCTCAATCAGTTGCAGAAGCTCAAGTGTCTCATTCTTGCAAGTTACTAAATAACTTATTTTCATCCAGCGACTGGTGTTGGTGCTGTTATTTTCTTGAACTTTGGTAGAGTGATTGCGACTTTCTTTTCAAACACTGGCAAATTCTTTTCCAATACTTCAATCAATTTCTTACCGGCTTCTTCGAGATTAAATCTCTCATTATTTTGAATACGCAGCTTTTCTGACTTTGGAATATAGTTTATATAATTTTCGTATATATCTTCCAGCTTTTGAGCAGCAATGCTGTAATTGGCGTTGAACCATTGGGATTCTTTGATTAACCAATCATTGCATGCACTTGGAGGAATATTGACTAGTGTACCAGGTAGAAGATTTGCCAAATTTTCGGGCAAGAAATCTATGTGTCCACTCCAATTTGTAGTGAGAAGCGGCTTGCCACTCAAAGTTGCTTCCAACAACGGACGCCCAAATCCTTCACCATGGGTAAGACTGGCGTGCGCTTTTATTTTTGGATGATTATATAGTCTATTCAATTCGACCGGTGTAAGATCACCATGGATCAAATATATGTTTGGTAGATTTCCAGACAATGTAGATCTAATATCATTTATTTTCTTTAATATTTCGGTCTTATCTACCTTTGAGAATGTTGCTCCACTTGTTTTGAGTATCAATGCGGGTGGATTATTTTTATTTTTAAACACCTCGCTAAATATCTTTATAAGCATCCCAATATCTTTTCTATCCGCGCCAATATCACCTTGCAACCAATGTCCGACGAACAAATAACAAAATGTCTCAGGTATTGACTCAAGTGCCAAATCAATATCTTTAGATGGCTCTGATGTTTTTTTGTAAATATTGGTATCCACTCCTTCAAATACAACTTCAATTGGTTTGTTCAACTGAAGCTTGTCGTTCATACCTGTTTTATCATCTCGTCGATCATATATTGTTTTAATGAAAACCTCTTTAGAAAAAACAGAAGGAACGATGTTAAGATTCATTCTATTTAATCCCTCAATCCATTCCGCTCTTGGTGCGGTCGATTCTATTCCGGCTGTAATTCCGATGTTATATTTTCCCCGAGGCTGAAATTCGTTGGGTATTGATACCTGAATAAATAATTCCGGTTGCGATGTAAGGTTGGTAGTGAGTATTTTACTTTTAATTTCTTTAACCATCGGTCGAGTTTCGTCATCAAGCATTGTGTTTGGACAAACCCCCCAACGCATAGGTACAATTTTGACATCAAACTTGTCCCACTTGATGATGTCGGACACAATTGCAAAACAGTGATCTCCGTAACCACTACGAGATGCCACCGGTCCTTGGATTACACACACAGGTTTTATTTCATTACTCATAGTTTTATATAACCTTTATTTTATTATTACGGAGTTGTTCCAGCCGTATTCTGGGCTTCTTGTTCATCAATGATTGCTTCAATTTCATTTTCCACGTCATTGATGCGATCCTTAAAATCAACATTTGCCGATTTTTTCTCCTTGCGGATTTCAGCGAGCTGTTTTGTTAGCTCGTAAACTTTTGTCTTTGCTTCGTCTTTTGTTAGTGCTTTTGCCATAATATTTTTTAGTTTAGTTGAATTTGTTTTTTGCTTCTGCTCTGTCAATCTTTGGTATAATGAAACCAAGGCTTTTGTTTGGCATGTTGTGCCCAACATATTCATCATGACGATGAATGTTGAAGCGTTCTCTGCCCTTCCAATTTGATAACATGTTGTCAATTCCAACTGCCATAGTTTCACACATTCTCTCGGAACTCAATCCTTCTGAACTCATGAGCCATTCACGTCCCTTTGATCCGCGATCTTTGCGATTGTCGCGACCAACTTCATACCAGTGCATCATTGCTACAGCAGCATCTTCCCAGCGAGCATAATCTGCGAGAATATATGGTGTAGGAATACTTCCCTGTACCATTCTTGCACCGGGAAATATTGGTGTAACCCAAGTACCGTGATTCTTGTATCTACCATCCGCATTGGTTCCCCAGTTTGTATCAAACCCCACAGGATTACCATTTTCATCTGTAAATCCACATTGATCTTGCAAACCACCGGTTACTGTTACGATAATGGGTGTGCCAGCGGCGATACTTTCCGCCGTTCCAAGTCCAAATCCCTCATTATCAGAAAGATTGATTGTAACATCGGAAATATTATAGTACTGATTTAGACGATCTGGCATGATCTTGTCAGTACTGAAAACGACATCATAATCGGGACAGAAAGCGGTCTTACATGCCAACAAGTCGGTACCCGCATCATCCAGTGGAGGAGTATGCATAAACAATACACATTTGGATGCTTCTTCTTTGGTTAAATTATCACAGAAGTTTCTATAAGCAAGCATGATTGTGCTGGTTTGCTTGCGACGAATGTTACGATTGTTATAAAAAATAACATAGTTATAATCTTTCTTGAATAATTGCTTTTTTACCACATTCAGTTCTTTTAGTTCAGACTCACTTGTCAATGGTCTAAATGTCTTGGTGTTGATGCCATGTGGCACATAAGACACCGTGGTTGGCTTGTTTAATACAGAACCCAAGACCCCGTCAACAATATTCTTGGTTTGTTTGCTGATGCAACCAATCCAATCGCAGCTTTCATAAAACGCACGATTATACATTGGATACGGTAAATCATCCCAAATACTATAATAACCAATTGGCATCTTTTGACGAAGTTCACGTTCCATCTGATATAACCAACCCCAAAAACGAGGATCGGTGAAATGCATCAAAGCGTCCGGCTTTTCAAGCTTGATGATTTCATTTAGAATTTCCGGATTGCCATAGCCATCAACTGGATATAAACGAACATATGCATCGCTGATACCCGCGCCGATATTTACTGCACTGTCCAAATTCATTATCTTTCCCTTTTCAGGATGTTGAACAGAGCCAGCGATTTGAACCCAATTATACTTGCCAGCAAGTCCAGTTACAAACTCTCTTGCCATAGTGGCAATACCAGAATGCATTCTCAAGTCATCGCAAAGTAGTATAATTTTCTTTCTGTCCTTTTGAGGAATATAACCATTATTCATATATAAAATTCAGTATGTTTTAAATTTGATTATTGTCAAATTATTAAAATGCACTGCCGCTAATTTGTAAAGCATTTGTGTCGTCAATTTTCTTTTTGAAGTCTGGATCATTGGTGTATAGATATACACAACGATTGACTAACTTTTGCAGTGTCATGCCGCTACTTACACCAGCTTCTTTGAATGAAGTATATTTGTCTTTAAAAATGTGAATACTGGTAAAAGATGTTTCGTGATTTGATTTTAGTTTCATATGTTGTTGTTTTTCCTATATACATATATATGAAAATAACATTCCGTATATATAAGAAATCAAATTAATATATAAAAACTACTTATCAATTTTCTTTTCCGTCACAATACAACTTTCCATCGGCGTTCTTCAGCTCTTTAAAGATACAATATTTGCAATTCTTCTTGGCTTTGCCGGGTTGCTTGGGAAACACACCGTCTTTATTATATTCACCTGCGGCATCAAATCCAGCATTGATAAACTCCAAGAATGAAGTTTCAACCTGTTTCATGCTAATTTTACCATCGGGTGGAGAAATACGTTGAATGCGTTGTTGTGGAAAAGCTACATCCTCGTATAGTTTGCGTTTTACAACAAAGAATTCAATTTCGATGTCAGTCATCGGAACCTTGAACATTTGATTGTAAAACCGCTTATACAACAACAGTTGATCAGTCTTGGTTCTGTCTGCCTTCTGATATTTATTCCAACCATTGGTTGATGTCTTGAAATCTAAAATAAGCACCTTCTTGGTTATTTTGTCTTTTAACACAATGTCAAGAAAGCCTTTGTATAATATTGTGCCACCTTTTAATGGAATTTCCAATGGCAGTTCAATACCAACAAGTTCATATTTTTTACTTGGAAAATGCTTGCTGCGTTGAGCATATGCTAATGTATGATCCAGAATAACTTTACCATCGTTCTCAAACTCTTTGACTGTATCTTGAGTAATCAAGCCCAATATATCTCTTTCATCTTCGGTCAACTTGGATTGTTCTTCGGTTGCAATCTTGAGGTCTTTTAAGCCTTCTTCATATTCTCTCTTGAACAAGCCAAATGCATCCAAAGCATCTGCTTCAGCAGTTCCTACTGTATATAACAAACGAAGATATTCTTGTAATGCAGCATGAATAGCTGTACCAAATGTGGTATGAATGCTTGCTTCATATGGAGCCAACTTGTCAATATATGAAAGTTTCCAATCCATTGGACATTTTAGCCATTTGCTATATTGACTGAAACTCACATTCTTGAGTTTTTTTACTGGCTGGGTGGGTTCGGTTACAACCGGCACAGGATCGGGAGTTTCTACAAGAAATTGATTAGACATATACTGATACTATATCTCAATAAAATCATCTGTCAATGCTAATGACTGTATATTTATTAAGAACGATGGAAAATAAATCTTTCACGCACATATTACAAAAAACGGGTGTGCTAAAAACATTCACAGTTGCAAAAATAGTCAAAAAGCGAGACATTGACGAACTAAAAGCATTGGTAAAAAGTGTGGCTTCGGATGAAAATGAATATAAAAAAATGTTAAAGGAAGAAATGTCTAAAATCTCCGACATGCACAATAAACGCAACCCAATACCTGGCATCATTTATCCCACGCCAGAAAATGACATAAAAAAATTATTGGTTGCCATTACTAAAAAATTTTGCAAAGGAATAAAAACTCAAAAATTTAGCAAGCGAGAACTTGCATTCTTGGTATCAGCAATCATAAACGATCTTGGTTTGACACAAGAAGATTTTGTTAAACTAAAAGAAGAGCTTGAAAGTCAGATTCAGGATGATGATGACGAAGATGATGACGAAGATGATGACGAAGAAAGTCAGATCTTCTGAACCCAAATATTCATAAACTTGTCTACGTGAGCATTTAGTTGAGTGTCAAGCAATAAATCTTCTGGTAGTTTGTATTCTACATGTTCCCATTTAATGGAATGATGTGCAGCAGCTTCAATCTTTGGATCATTTTCTTGTTCATGATCATTAGCGGGTTTAACAAATACTTTGTGTCCCCATTGAATATCCCAAGTATATTTGCTGATATGACACAATACTCCATTTACTTCATTTTTTAGAAAGTATAGCTCGTCTTTTTCATATGCATCATAACGAACATCTGTTATGATATAATAATCATAATTGGTTTCATCAATGGTCTTCTTGGCCAAATCAATCCAATATCTACCATCTGTGCGCTTGCGTTGAGCATCACCATACCACACAAGCATGGGACGAATGAGTGATTTTTCTTCTGGAATAGTTGTGAATGCAGAAATGCCAAGATTCTTCATCAAGAAATCATTCACATCCGACTTTAGTGGGTCGGCCAGTGCAATTCTTTTTACAGATTTACCCGCCTGTTGAAGTTTATATGCAAGAATGGAAGCGAATGTATCTTTACCACTACGAGCGCAACCGCCAATACCGAATACTTTTTTATTTGATGTTTGCATATTTTATCGTTTACTCTTTTCCAATAACTCTTCAATTTGCTCTGTGTCATATCCATAATTTTGCACAATACTGCGAATGTCATCGTTGGTCATGATACTCATATATTCAACAACATTGCGTTCACTGTCTTTAAAATGCATACACAACAAAGTCAATAAAGTTTTATTATATTTCTCTCCGCTATTTTTTATATATGGCACAAATACTTTTGCTTTTGGTACAATGTCAATACAAACTCTATAGAACTGCTCTGGAGTTAGTTTGTCTTGATAATATTGTAAATCATTGATGCTGTCAACAAAGTCCATCTGCATGCTCAAGAATCTGCATACCATATAATTACTCCAAGTCTTTTTATCCGCATCAGACAATGTATCAAAGTATTTAGGATTTTTTCCCACACGCACTTCATTGATGTGATCAAATAAACTTTTATTCTTTGGCTTTTTATCAACTTCGTTTTTTATTTTTGCCATATTATTTACCAACTATACAATAGTGCAGATATATGTCAACAACATCACACAATTTTAGTAAACCCGTCGTTTATACGATTTTTTAAAATAATGTTGGCGGCTTTTTCTAAAGCTTCTTCTTTAATTTTCAAGTAATCTTCCACAGTAGCAGTTGAAGCATATTCCATAATCATATGATGATCATATGCTTGTTGTGCTTCCTCAAATGTTGCTTTGTCTAAATCAAGTTGCGTTACACCTATTTGGTTCATAAATTATATTAGTTAAGATTTTAATTCACCTGAATTGCACCAGTATTCCATTCGGCAATAACCTTACCTTCACTATCAATTAAACGGTATCGTTTTTCGCCACCATAGAAGGATCTGAGCATACAGAATGCACCCTCGGCAAAGCTCTTTTGCATATATGCAAAGCCAGTCATTGTAACCCAGTTTTCTCGATTAATGGGTTGTTTCATTAGATACTGAATAGTATAGGTCTTTCTGTGAGTAGTGCTCATATTAGTTCCAAGTGCGATGTTTTTCGGCCACCCATTCATTACCATCATACTCTTCAATCTGCCATTTAACATCATCAGGAATCTCTACAACTTTAAGTTCAGCATGACCACCATCGGCAGCTTCTCCCAATTGCTCTACAATTTCTACTAGAATAGGATTGTTGCGCTCGATGTCATGCTCATAGATAATAATTGTACCAGATCGTTCATTAAACAGAGCAAGAGCTTCTTTAGAAAGCCCAAAGCCACCATAACAAGTATTGATTATAATTTTCATTTTTTTATAGATAAGCGAACATTCAATGCAGAAGCACAAGGAAATTGTTCCCCAATTTTGAACTTAAATGCATTTAAGCTAAATGGTTTGAGCACTCTGTCGCCATTGACCCAACTTCTTTCTGTGCTAATATAGTCTTGTTGTTCCAACATATCACGCAACTTTGTGAACTCTGGGTGATCAATTGTACCATGTGACATTCCAGATATGGTAGAACCATCATACATATTCAATGTCATGTATTTGGTGTCTGTCACATCAGAAATATATTCACGCTTCAACACAAACTTTTTCATTTTATTTCTTCCATACCCTTTTGTCGTATTGTACAAATGTAACAAGACCAAATGCGTTCTTTGCATTTGACCATTTACCTTCATTGTTCTTTTGGCTGACTATTTTTGTGTATGCAGCGTTTTCAGTTAGTATATCTGGGTTTCCAAGAAAAAACTTGTTTCCAAGTTCCAACTTGCCAAATTCTACCATGCGCGGTCCTTCATTATTTGTTTTCATTTTCTTCCGTAGATTGTAAATTTATCTTTTGTTTTAAACCGTCTTTCACAGATCGGTTCATATTTTGCTCTAAACGATGTATTCTTGAGTTATATTCCGTCAATTTACCGTTTATTTTACTGTGGTCTGAGTTATTTTTCTTTAGTTGCTCAAATGCAACTTTTAGTGTATCTGCGATTGCATTTCCTGCTGTTGCAAGTGCTCTTTTATGACTTTCATTTTGTTCAAGCAGTTGCTTATTCAGTTTCTTTATTTGATAATAAGAACGAGTAGAATATGCAAGCAGTAAAACGCATAATGTTAGTGTGAAATATTCCATGAATAAAAAAGGATGTATCAGATTATGATACATCCGTATGTTTGTCAATATTTTTTTATGCTACAACTTCTTTCACATGCGTAACATGGTCTAAGAAATGAACCCAACTTGGATGATGTGCCACATTGATTGTGGAACTGATGGGCAATGATTTGGGAGCAAATGGCTTGCGAATAAGTGTCAAACCTGCTTGCTTTGGCGTCTTGTCGGCTTTTTTGCTGTTGATATCTTTATGACACCATACCATGTTTTCAAACGTGTTTCTGCCGCCTTGAGAACGTGGAGTAACATGATCAATGTTGCCGTCTTTCCAAGTTAGAACTTCGCCAGTATATTGACAAATACCACCATCACGCTTTCTGATTGCTTCCTTAGTTGGACGAGGCTGTACAGTTGGCATTTTGCTATAGTTGGGTTGAATAATGACTCGTGGAGCACGAATCTCCATGTTGGAGGTGTGAATAGCCAAGTCATATTCACGAACTGGCAGATTTCGCCATTCGTCCCAGCCAACAGGTTGGGTATATTCGGGGTTGTTCCAATCAACATTGCCGTCGGCATCAATTGGAAATACCATGTCAATAGCCATAGCAGCAGGAGAATTTCCCTTTTCGCCTCCTAGCATGGCAATGAGAGCTTCTTTGACTGTTTTGGTGCCCAAAGCTTGCCAAACGCCATTTAAACACAAAACCGGTTGATTTATAACATTCATTTTATATACGCATAACTATGACAGGATTTTTATAAAAAGTCAAGATGTTTGTTGTGGTATTTTTACTTTTAGTAAATCTTCTCGGATACATCTCAACTCACCAACATTGATTCTAAGAACTTCTGTAATAACAGAACCAGATGCGTTATTTGGATGATTAGTCAATATATCAAGCAATTCTTGTTTGCCCAATATAGTATTGTTTAGATTATCTATAACATTTTGCAGTGTCATTGTAAAACTTTGAGTTGAAGATGTGGATCAACATCAACTTCCATGTCGCCGTCAAATAGAATAATAGTTTTATTTTCTTTATTTATAATCAATGACACTGTTAGTGTTTTTCCCGACGCACTCAACACTTTGTCACCAACCACCAAACGCTTTGCCGCTTTTTCAATGTAATTTTTTGTTTTTGTCATATATTGTTTATTTGATAATATCTTCAACTGCGGCGAGTTTTTCTTCTTCACTTCTGTATGTGAACAATATGGCTTCTTCCGCTCTGGTAATTTTTGTTAGTGTTTCATTCATTAGTGTCAATTTCATGCGATCAATTGATCTAATATTGTCAATCGCAATCACAAATATAGCATCTTTGATTTTTTTATGAAACTTTGAGGACAATCCTTCAATTGTAATAGTCCCACTATTGTATTCATAATTGACGCGAAAAAATCCCTTCTTCAATGCAGCAACACGAACAGGCTGTTCTTCATCTGGCAAAGTTTTAACATCCAATCCATACTTCAATGCAATTTTTGGATTATTTTGCAACCATCTGTAATGCCATTGATCCAAAGACACAGGCTTACCATCTGGTAAAATCCACATTTTGGATGTAAGAAGATCTGTCTTATGTGAAGCCACTGCCTTCAATTCAGAAAACAATTTACTTTCTCTTAGCAATTCATATTTCTCTCTTAGTAGTTTAATCATATATTAATAAGTATATTTCTAATATGCAATAGTATAGGGCTTGAACTATATAAAGTCAAGCCCTATGTTTTTACTTCAATACTTGATATAGCAATTTTTTATAATCATCAGTGCCGATGGTCTTGCGATCTAGCATCTTGAATATAATTGCACTTCTGCCCGTGCTGCCGTATGCTTGTAAGATTTCTTTGGCGGCAATATTACGAGCAATGTTCATACGAGCAGATGCAAACTCAAACAATGCATTCATAATCTTGTGAACTTCTTTCATAGCATCACAGATACGCGAAGCGTGTCCAGTTGCCATTGTAGCAATTTCAAAGTCAAACTTCTCGGTTAGATATTCAAAGAATTCTACATAACCAGTTGGTTCATGAGAAAGATTGTGCCGATCCATAAACCAATCAATATATACATCAATGACTTTTTCTATGCTAGAAATTTCACTTTTTGCACGATGTAAAAAAAGATATGATGCAGCTTTTACTTTACGAATTTGTTGTTCGTTGTTATAATACACACACAAGCCTTCTTGGTCTTTCAACACTTCAACTGCCGACTTCATTTCTTCAACGGAGTTGTAGGAGAAAGTGCGGGGACGGCGCAGCCCAATATCAGATGCAAAATAGTCCAATTGAGATTGGCACATCAAGGAATAATCATTGTGATTGATTACAGCAGTCAAAACCATGTCAGGTTCGTCGCCATAGTTCAATACAATGCGATTGGTTGGACTCAACCATTCCAGTACAAAAGACTCATTGCTAGTTTCTAGCATTTCAAGATATGCAATGAACTTCTTGTACTTTTCACACAAATAGTCTATCTCATGTCCATTTGCTTGCTTATGAGCATCAACAGTTCCGCGTGTGCGAATAACAGTGTGACCCTTGTAGCGAGAAAAGATTAAAGTAGAACCGTCCAACTTTTCCATCAACTTTGCATTTTTTAGATCAGAAGGTGCAGGAAAGATGTCGGGCTTTTCATCATAATTGAAGAACTTTTTGAACGAAAGTGAAACGGGATTTCCTTCTTTATCCCACAATGAAGAGCGATAAATCAAGTTCTCTTTATTCCAAGTTGCACCAATATTTTTGGGCTGAACCAAAAAACATTCATGCCCACCAACAAAGTGCTGATGAACCATGAATGATTCGGGGTTTATGGATTGTAAGTCAATTTTCACTACTTTACTATGACACTTTTTTATATAGTGTCAAGGATTATTCACAAATCAGAGTCGTCAACATTGTTTATAACCGAATCCAGTAGTTTGTGTATGTCTCTGGCGTAAGAGTGTGCATCAAATTTGTCTTTAAAATTTTTAGGCATAGTCTTATAATCTTTTAGATATGCACATAAACAATTCATTCCGGCCCAAGCAGAAATCAAATCTTTGCGTTGTTTTTTTGTAAGAGGTTTATTTTTCATATAGAAAAAATCCCACGGTGTTTGCCGTGGGATTTTGATTTATAACCTTTGATTGCCAATATTACTTGGCAATAACTCGGCGCAATGCAGCAACAGCGCGTCCATCAAGGCGAACCTTGTTGACTTCACCAGTGGTAGGATTGAATCCCGTAACATTTAGATGAGTGCTTTCGCTCTTGACACCCTTGACAGGGCGAGAAAAAGAAAGTTCATAAGTAGAACCCTTGACGAGTGTGGAGACCTTGCGGCCATTGTTTGTTTTATTTGTTTTAGTCATATTAGTATGATTTAGTTATTATTTTTTTGATGTAATGTTGATTACAAAGTTAGTATGCCAATTATTTATCAAATGTCAATAAGTTTTGGCGAGAAATCTTATTTATAGCAGATTCTTTATGCTTGAACTCAAAATCAAGATGCAAATCTTTTTTATATGTAGAATATACCATAGGTACAAATGTAGGAAAGTCGGCATGAGCACGTGGATTTTTACCAGCAAGTGATTCGCTGAAATGAAACAATGGAATAATACCATTCGGCCAAGTGGATACAGATAAATCAAATGTTTGTTGTTCATCGAGAAGTGTGGATGGATTACATTTGTTATGAAGATTGTCGTATGTGATTGGAATACCTGTGCGTTTATAAAGATGTTCGTGTAGATTATATACAGTCCAACTTTTTAGTTTATCTTCGTTCTCGAAAACAAGCCTACTTGTTACAGATTTTGACATGCGTTTGATAACTTTTTCCAATCTATCAATAACTTCACTAAAATTGCCGTCATTATAACAATTCATATGAATATTGATTGGTGCTTCATATGATTGTGGTAGTTGAAGTAAATCCATAATCATAGCATGTTGTTCAAGGTCGCGAATAGAGTTTTCAGCAACACCATTTTTTGGACTTGCAGGAACCACAAACTGGTCTGGGTGCATACTGCAACGCACTTTGTTTTGTTTAATAGTAGTAGCACATGCGCTAAACTCTGATATAATATCTGAGAAATTATAAAAATCATCTATGCCAAATTTCAAATCGGGATGTGTCATCAATGGAAACACATTGCTGCCAATTCTATAATTCCATTTGTTTTTGGCACACTCTTTTATAATAGAGTGAATGGTCTTGATATTATTGAACGAGCGGTCTGCTAGAACCTTCATTGCTGTGTCCTTGCCCAACTTCTTGTATTGAGCATAAGTCATGGTGTTGAATTTAACACCTTGGTCTTTTAGACCATTGTGAATGCAACAAAGTGAAGGAACTATATTATGTGATAGAATCATAATAGTGATATTACACATATGTTGATGTTTGTCAACAATACAATAAAAAAAGGACACCATTTACGGTGTCCTTTTTTGTTGAAACTAACTTATTATTAGAACTTTACGGCCAATCCACCAGAAACGCCGCTGCTGGTATTTCCAGCAGTAAATAGCGTGTCACGGGATTGATATATACCAACATTCAATGTGGCATATTTTGTGTAATATCCAATACCAACTCCAACCAATGCATATTGCTTTGCATTCTTCAATGCGGCAATTGTGGCGGCACCGGGATCATTGAATCCGTATCCAACGGAAGGAACGATCTTTAGGTGTTGAAAACCAAAAGGAAGTTTAACATTTGTTTCTACATTATTGGTGTGTAGCTTCAGATCAGAACGACCTGTGATATCCCACACACTATTCTTCCATAACTTGCCATCCAGCTTAACGAATGGTTCGTTTGTGCTGGCAATGTTGGAAATGCTCTTGCTATAAGAGGAATAGACAGAACCCAAGGTCAAGTTTGCCAGCGGAGCAGTAAACTTATAACCAACGGTTGTATCAATTCGCTTTAGTAGTCCAGAACTTACTACGTTCTTTCCCACAGCATTTGCTTGAATAGTATTGAAGGTGCTTGCACCCAATACAAAACCTGCAACCTCAACATTTGCACCAACGACTGCAACGTCATTATATGCAACAACACCACGGTCCAAAAACTTGGTGTAGTATGTTGCGTCTGCTGTGACGGTCACAGGCGATGCAGTTAGTGTGAGTGCGGCACATGCTGCCGTAATCATTAATAGTATTTTCTTTGTCATATATATTATATATTATTGTTTTAATACTTCACAGTTTGTAAAGTATGAATAACTATATACCAGAAAACCTTTCAGTCAAGAAAATTTTCTACATATATATATAATAAAATGGTGGACGTGGCGGAAGTCGAATCCGCGTGCTATATAACATACATCTAAACATATACAAGCTTATCTCTTATAATACATCAATGTTTGGTAGAGCACCACATTGAAGTTGAAGTTTAGTATTTGATTTGTGCTACCATCTTCTATCTTGCACAAACGGCCAGATGATGAACGTTGTTGACTTGTTATCTGTGTCACAAGGACAACGGACAGCCTATTTTATTAGGCTGCGACAAGTGTCTCGGCTCCGCTGTTCTTGCGAACAGAAAGAAAAGACACCTTTGCAAGATTTCTCTTAGCATTTATGTTTTCCAACGGGTATTATACAGAGACATTAGACTCTGTGCTTGCGGCTTAAACCTACATTATAAAGTAGAATCCATAACACGCCCATGAAAAGAAAACATGTAGGGACCAGAGTTCGGGCATCTGATACCGGAGTTCCATTTGGGGAATTCGTCCTATCTTCACGACTTCGGCTTTTAAACAAGAAACTTGATGCCTACTATGTTGTCTTGGAAGAATGACCGCGAGTTTCCTAAACAGCGGTCCTTTAAACTACCCTACATGTTTCAAAATTGATATCAAAGAACTGCTACTATAAGTATCACATTATATGCCGCTGTCAATGTTTTTTATTTTAAACAATTTTTAAAAAATGTCTTTTTCACTTGACTTTTTATATACTTACTCTAATATTTTCGGTATATGAATGGTTTTACTCTATATAAAAATCCTTGCAGTTGCTGCTCTGAGTATATTGAAGACGCACGAGCCGAACTTGGTTTGCGTGTTTGCCTATGTTGTGCAAAGCGTGGTGTATCACAATCAAAATATATGGGTGCTCAAGTATATGAGCACAAAACGGCTGGATTTCTGCAAGTTATGTTGCCAGACACATTTGCCGATTTTAAAGCCAAGACTAGTCGTAAAGGACAGTCTAGCACACTTAGAAATGTATTGGTTGGTGGAGGAAGATTGCAATGAAAACAGATAACACTATATCTTATACCAAAGAACAAATCAAAAAAGATTTGGAATATTGGAGTAAAAAGAAAGAGCACTTTGAGAAGACCAATAATAAAGCTGGTACAAGAGTAGCAAATCTGATGATAGACAAATACTTGGATAGTTACAACAATGCAATCATATAAACTCTTGACATTGTATATAATTTAGATATCATGAAATGATGTATAAATTATTTCTTGACGATGAACGTCTGCCAAAAAATGTTAGTTGGGTAAAAATGCCGCTTGGTCCTTGGATTATAGCGAGAAATTATGATGATTTTGTAAAATATATCATGCAAAATGGTTTGCCATCGTTTGTTTCATTTGATCACGATTTGGGACTTGAACATTATATTGTTGGTGTTCCAAATTATGATAAATACAAAGAAAAAACTGGCTATGATTGCTGCAAATGGATTGTTGAATATTGTATGAACAATAATCTGGAATTTCCTGATTATCAAGTTCACAGTATGAATCCTATTGGCAGAGAGAACATTCGTAGTTATATTGAATCATACAAGAAAAGCAGAAAATGAAGAAAATTAGTCTAAAATCAATTGACCAAAAGATTTGGTTTGTGAGTGACTTGCATCTGGGTCACGACAAACCATTTATTCTTGGTCCACGAAATTATCAAAATGTCAATGAAGCATACTCTCATACTCATGAAATGCTCAAGATGATTGGACCAAATGATATTGTGTTCAATCTTGGCGATGTTGTTATTGGTGCCGGACCAAACTCATTGGAATATGCTAAACGAATTGTATATCTACCTTGCAAGCATCAATATTTTATTTGGGGTAATCATAACGCAGGTATTCAACAAATGTATGATGAATGTCGCGGCGAAGTTGGTTTGCTTGCTGATGATATAGAAATATATCCATTGAATTATCCAAACAGTCCATTTACATTCCTTGGTCACAGAGCTGAAATCTTTATTGATGGCAGGGCTGTTATCTTGGATCATTATCCCATCGCATCTTGGAATCATTTATCTAAAGACGCCTATCATATCCACGGTCATTGTCACCGTAATCTAAAAGAAGATACTAGTCTTTATAGAATAGATGTAGGTTGGGAATGGATGAAACGTCCAGTGGAATGGAATGAGATTGTGCGCGAACTAAATCCTCGCAAAACAAAATCGCCAGACCATCATAGTCCAGATATGTAAAAGAAAAACCCCACCGAAAAGTGGGGTTTTTTGTTATACTCGACTTAGTTCAGTCAAGATAAAGTTTGGGCTAGAAGATTCTCCGAAATCGGTGTTTCCGCCAGCCATTTCATTTACTTTCATATAATATGTATATGTACCCGCTGAAACAGGATCTATGCAACTGATGTTATATGGAACATTCTCATTTGCATCAGAGCTTTCATATTGAATCGTTTGGCATAATGCTGTTGATCCTCTATATAATTGAATAACACCATAAGTGCCACCGGCGGATGGATTTGCATCACCAGAGCACATAATCAATACAGGATTGCCGTATGTGGTAATGCTACCACTTACAACAGTCTTTGGAAATGTGCCTCCGGTAGCTATTGTTTTTTTACCTTGTGTACCTTGATAATAGTTTGCAGTGCTGCCATAAGCAGGTGCAATTGATGCTGTTATCATTTCATTGTTTGGGCCGGGTATCATTGTCATATACATATAAATATTATAAAATCTAACAAAAGTGATATAAAATAAGTCTTGACTTTTTTATTTTTTTAGCAAGAATATTGTGATGAAAAATCTAATTTATAGAGAGGGTAATTTACTAACATCGCGTGAAATAGGGTGTTGTGCCCATCAAGCCAATTGTCAAAATACTTTTGGCAGTGGCATTGCTCGCGCTATTCGTGAAATGTATCCAGTTGCATACGAAGCAGATTGCAGTGCCGCGAGGGCGAATGTAAACACTTTGGGTAGATTTTCCGTAGGTTATATTCCGGTCAATAACGATATAAGTTCTATTTCTCGTATCTATAACTTGTATGGTCAAAATCTTTATGGTAAAGGTACAAGACAAACCAATTATGATGCTTTGTATTCTGCACTTGAGGGTATGGCGGATGATTTGACAGAAAATGATATGGACCTGCCCGTTCCATCTGTTGGATTTCCTTATAAAATGGGTAGTTTTCGCGGAGGTGGAAATTGGGACATTGTTTCTCGGCTTATTGAAGTGGCGTTTGATGACTATCCAAACGATGTAATAGTATATCGCCTCGATGCCAACTAAAAAGAAACCCCGCTATTCGCGGGGTTTTTTGTTTTATTTCATTACACTGAACTTTAAGTTTCTTATTAGCACATCTTGGCTTATGCCATACGCATAAAAATTCACATCGAATTTATACGCAACTGGAATTGCCTCGGAAATCTTACCCAATTGTCCAAGTGTCATCACAAATGTATGCGAAGCGTCTGGATTTGTTGTGCTTGGATCTCCGTCCATTATCTTGATTCTTCCTATATATTTTTTACCAATATAAACTTTGATCGTGGCGCGGCCAGCATGAGATATTGGTCCGGTTTCAATTTCAAGAATTGATGTACCAGACTCAAGACCTTTATTGATCAAGTTTTTCAGGCTTACAGAAGGCTCAATTGAAACACTCAACCCTGCTTTAGATACCGTCGATTTGTTTACAGGAATCGTAACAGACGCAGCATTCTTTAATGCTTTAGATGCACCTAGCTTCGCTTTGCTTGTTTGCGGTGCTTGATATGATACCGTTTGAGTCCATAGCATAATATCTTTGACCGATACGCTTACGGGCGAACCATTCAAATCAGGGAACACATATCTTTGTTGGCCCCATGGTCCATTGATATCTGGGATTGGATTCTTATACAACGAGAATATTCTATCCAAGTTGCAGTGGTGCATAAAGAAAATAGGATCGTCTGCGGCATAGCGCAGCGTACCCATTGTTCTGTTGCATCCATATCTTGTTCCAACCCAGTCGTGACCGTCATTGTGGGCACCGGCTTCAACCAATCCTTGACCAGTCTTACGATCAATACCGGGCTTTCCTCCAAATTGCTCCCAAGGAGTAGTCAGCATCAAGTCAACATACTCTTTGCTCATATAACCAAGGCATTCGGCGACGTGATCTTTAGAATCTTGCTGCGTTTCGTTGGCGGGGTCTATTTTACTCTTTTCAAGTGTAGGACCACGGTTTCCATCGTATAACGCAAGATTATCAAAACCAAGATTGTCGCCAGCCACCATATTTTGTTGTATTAGGTCATAACCAAACAATGGACTCCCTAGCCCCTTCAACTCACGGAATTTTGTATTTGGCATTTCTTTGTGGTTGATCCAATCCCAATATGGAAAAGCAAACTTGTTACCATCAAGACCCAGTTGATTCAAAGAATTTCCCAACAAGCGTTCGAGGAAAAATAAATAACCACGGTGCCAAGGAAGAAAATGATCACCCCAATGAACTTGTGGATGGTCAGCATCAAACGCAGTGCAGTGTTTGTAGTGTATGCGAGTATATGTCTCCCAACTTGTTGGCGCTTCACGTGGAAGCTTGTTACGCATATAATCTACAGCCTTGCATAATGTCTGTAGTTCTTCATCGGTTAGATCATAAAAACTCTTGCGAGTTCTCATTGGTTCATTGCCAAACACAAATTGTGGCACGTCATTTGGATTGCAAAATTCAAGAGGCTTTTTTTCAGCCCCTTGCATATTCAATCCAAGTAATCCCATTGCTCCTAAGCCTAGAAAGCTTCTTCTTGATTGTTTCATAATGTATATAATCTTTGGTTCAATTTATAACTATATTTATAATAAAAAACCCCGCGATTTGCGGGGTTTTTTGTTTATACAGTTATATAATTTTATTATCACCAAGAAACTGTGACCATGCCTGATCCACCAAAACCTTCGGTTTTAACAGACACGCTGGTTTCTCCAGAATACCCACCACCACCGCCGCCGCCTGGAACATCTCCATCGGTTGCGTTAATAAGTCTAGAATCGGTGCCTGCGTAATAATATGCGGCATTTCCACCATTTCCTCCACCCGATGCTGCGCCGGACGCACCGAGAGATCCCGTTAATGAATGGCCGAATTGCGGAAAAGAAGCTCCTGTATCAGATCCATTTGCACCGGCAGCTCCATTACCAATTCCACCTGCGGCAGAACCACCACCGGCACCGCCGTAGTTTCCATAATTTTCAGCAAATGTTCCACCAATACCACCGGTATATTTCGTGCTACCGGTATTTAATGATGATTGCCCCGTTATTGTTCCGTCGGATCTTCCGCCTCCAGCCCTGACCACGATTACGCTTGCGGATGTGAAGCTCGATGCTCCACCGTTGCCAAATATATCGGTATTTACTTGCCCAACATTTACTATATATGATCCAGATTGAATTGTAAGGGTCTTTGCTGCATATGCTCCACCAGACCCCCCTTTGCCGTTTGAATTTCCATTTCCACCGGCTCCCCAGCAAGAAACACCGATTGATGTTGATCCTGTAACAGAAAATGTTCCAGATTTATAGAATGTTGTTGTTGCCATAATTTTTATATAATAAGTTCATTTATAAATATAGAATAATATTGACAAAACACTACTTTTTGTTAAATATATAATTATGAAAATGCTAGTAAAAGCTTTGGGAGGCAGCACAGCATATGGACTCAACACTCCTGAGTCTGATCTTGATTATAGAGGTGTGTTCATAAATACAGATCCATCCAAAATACTTGGTTTGGAGCGTATGGATCATATACAAAAGCAAGAAACAGATGACATAGTTTATTATGAAGTTCGTAAGTTTTTTGAGCTTCTTCGTAATGGTAATACAGGTGCACTTGAAATACTTTTCTCCGACAACTTGCTTGAAACAAGTGATATATTTGAAGAAATACAAACAAACAAGTTAAAGTTTGTTGACACAGACAAGATGTTTAGATGCCTGCTTGGTTATATGCAGGGTGAACGGCGTCTTGCCAACGGTGAACGCACAGGTCAACTTGGCAGCAAACGCAAGGCTCACCTTGATAAGTATGGTTTTAGTCCAAAGAACTTCACACAGCTTTTTAGACTAGCCAGCTGCGGCAAAGCATTGTTTGAAAAAGGTTATTTTCCTGTCAATATAAAGCAATATGACACAAATGTTCATGCTTTTCTTATGATGGTAAAAACTCAACCAGAAACATACACAGCGGAACAGCTAAACTTTCTTGCCGACAATTATGAAATAGAATTGAAGAAAGCATATGAAGATCGTAAATTCAAATATGAATTTGATCATAAATATGCAAATGATGTTCTTCGCAGAGCATATCTGCCGTATCTAATGTAAAAAACAAAACCCACCTTTCGGTGGGTTTTTTATTGAAATCAATTGGTTGTTATTACCAAGGTGGAGCTAGTTGTTGTGTCGTTGGATTTATCATTGCATATATTGATGTATCAATACTGGATGTTAGTTGTCCATATCTTTCTCCCATAGAACTAATCGTCCATTCTGTCACGGTTTCTTTGGTTAGTTGGTCATATGGTATGAAAGAACCACTATCTGGACTATATGGTGCAACAGATTGCGCGCCATATAATTCTATAGAATGTGATGATGTTTGATCTGCCCCCGTTTAGACGCCAGTGAATAGTATAAACTACGTCTGTATAATCGCCTTGTTGTTTTGTTACTTCCAATGCTGGAAACTGCCATGTGTATGTATTGTTATTAGCCATAATATTTATATTTATATTTAGAATTTTGATTGCCGAAATCTTTTTGCTGCTGGTGCTATATATTTTTTTATATCTGTTGTTGAGTTTGCTTTCAGAAATTCAATCATTTTTTGAAGCACTTGCATAAGCATTTTTACATCTTCTTTAGCATCATGCCAACCATCAACTTTAACTCCCAACACCGCACCAAGTTTTCCAAGACTTGAACTATAACTTTTATATTTTGTCTTGGCAAGCAAACCATCCAATATAGTTTTAACTTCTGGTATTGTTTCAAGTGCTTGCATTGCTGGTATAAAGAAAAATCGTGATATGTTTACTGTGTCTAATACTGGATATCTTTTTGTTGGCGGCAATCCATTTAATTTTCTACGAGCCTCAATGAATTTCATATCAAATGTAGCATTGTGAGCAAGTATCACAACATTATCAAATTGACTCAAGAATTTTTCAAATTGAATCAATGCTTCTTTTTCATCCAACTTTTCTGCGTTTGGATTTTCATAACCAGTCATTTTTAATGCATCTCTTGGATGCAAGTCTGGCTTGCCATATTTTTTCAATCTTCTATTCATTTCTTTATTCAACTGCTTTGCTTCTGTACTATTTGGATCATTCAATGCATTGTTCAAAGCAGAACCAATATTTACCTTTTTGGAAAACTCTCCAATTTCTTTTAGTGAAGAACCTTCATATGCAATTGCAGCAATATGTGTGAGTTGAATATATGAAGTGTTTGGCTCCAAACCAACTGTTTCTGTATCAAACAGTATCATTGTTTTTCCATCAAACTGTAGAAACTTCTCTAATACTTCTTTTATAGAATAAGAGTATAGTTTGGCTTCTGCCAATATGTCTTTCAATTTTATCATGCTTATAAATATATACAAGCACAAAAAAGAGGGTGGATTTTTCGTCCACCCTCTTATGATTTTCTGTTTATTTTCTGTTATAATCGCCGTCCGCAATGACAATCAAGCCAAGAACAGCGTAACATGCTATAGCAATGAGCATAGTATGTATCCTTTCATATAAAAGTCACAGACCCGTAGGTTATATGACTATTCTAACCCCAACAACCATAACTATGAACCAGTTTTTATAAAAAGTCAAGTGGTTGTTAGTAAATACTTATTATATAATGTTTTATAAAGTTGAAGAATGGTGCATCTGGTCAGATTTGAACTGACACTAAATGTGGGTAGAAACCACGTTGACTATCCAATTGCCGACAGATGCATTTATATCTTACAAACAAACTCTTCAAATTTTCCTTCTGGAAAAGATTCTACAAATTCTATTTTTAAATTGAATGGATGATTGAGTCTTTTCAATACCAATTTCTTTATATCTTCAATTTTATCTTCTGGTACATTTCCTTGAATCTTCAGTGTGATGTCTGTGTATGACTCTTGCACACATTGAAATCTTTTTATTGTATCACATGCATTTCTTATGGTATTGCTGCCAAACAATGGCCACGCAGTTGTGCCATCTTGATACTTTATCATATTACGAATTCTACCAATAACATTACGATTTATGGTTTGTAATTTTCTTCCACAACTGCAAGTAGCAAACTCTCCTTTATCTCCAATTTTGTATCTCTTTATATATGGATGTGTGAGGTCTGTGACGAGGATATCATTGTCATCTACGATTTCTATAACAATGTTCTCCATGATATGATATACATCCGGATTGTCTGGGCATTCTAATCCAATTGTACCAACTTCTTCTGAACTATAATTGGTTCCGCCTCTTTCACTTGTTGATTTTACATCTTTTAGTTTAGATGTATCAAGTGTGGCTATAATAGATGGATATGTATGCAAATAATCTGGCTGTATTCTATATAGCCAACCTTGCAAGTCTCCGCGCGTTGGATGCATATAACACTTTCCAACTCCTTTTGTAAATAGATATGGATTTGTCGGCCAAGGTGTAATCTTTTCTTCTGTTACAGTCGCATTGATTACAGCCAAATTTAATGATGTATCCCATTTTCTCCAAATTAGTTCACGCATATTGGTTGCCCAATACCATATATGCTGTGCCATATACTTTTGAACAAATACTGGTTGACCGGTTGCTCCACTGGTGGATGAAAATGGTTTGGATTGGTCTATAGGTATTTTCTGCAACTCTTCTCTTGTCAATATATTAAGTTTTGGTATCAATAACGATACATCACGCTCTTTGTATTGGTTTTCTTCCAATGCAGTTACTAACTTGTAAACTTCCAGATGAAAATCGGACATGATTCATTTATTTCTGCCACTTTGATTGCGTTATGAAAATCTTTATAAAAAAATGTAGCGTATTTCATATACGAGAATTTTCTGGAAAATACTCTGCTTATGAATCTATGGCACTTGGGACGAAGATTTTCAATTATCTTTTCTCCTTCTAAATTTAGAACTCCGTCTCCAATAATATTATCATAAAATTTTTCTATGTTATTCCAATCTCCCTTGATTATTTTTGGATCTTGTATTCTTGGAGTCAAGTCAATTGCTTCATCACACAAAGGTAATAAAGGAACTGTAGAACCAAGTAGCAATGTAGTTCCAGTCAATAGATGTTGTTGATACATTTTTACTTCAGTATCATTTGGTTTCAATGGATATGGAGCATTTATCCAATGATTGCCGCTTTCAATATAAAGCTCTTTAGTCATGCCAATGCTTTATTACTCCCGCAACAATGAATATGTTTGTTACAACATAACAAAGCACAATAAGTGTGCGAATAAATGCAACACGATCTGCTTCGCAGTCATTTTCACTTGCTTTTTCTCCAAGGGCTTTTGCCCATATTCTCCATAATGTTTTCATATTATAAATTGGTAGCCGCAGAGGGATTTGAACCCTCAATCCCTTACGGGCGTTGGATTTTAAGTCCAAAATGTATATCCAGTTCCATCATACGGCCATAAAATTATTTTTGTTTCAACTCAGCAATCCATCTTTTTGCAACAACATCAGCGTTTTCACTGATAGTTTGATTTAGTTCAAGCATATGTTGCATCTTCATGCGCTTTAATTCTTTACGCATTGCTTCTCGCTTTGCAATTTTTCCAGCATCATAGTTTGTTGTAATAGTTTGAGTATCCATAATATCCATAAATTGGTAGCAGCGGAGGGACTTGAACCCACAGTGCCTTGCGGCGGGGGTGTTTGAGACCCCTGAATATGCCAATTCTTCTACGCTGCCATAAAGTGAAGTGCTGGCGGTAGTGACCTGCGTCTCCGCGCCATTGGTTCATCAGCAGGTGAGTCATCCCCAATGTCAGCACTTATTTTTTTTCTGACTGCGCGTTGGGTTGGTCATCCCAAGTTATGGCACCGCAGTTATGCTCTCCTTCGATATACAATCAAGTTATTACCTCAAGGACTCTAATCTAACTATTATATCAGACCCGCGTGTCGGAAGTCGTTTCATTTCAATCAATAATAACCACGATTTTGTCATTGTATATCAGCCAGTAAATGAGGCGACGAACCTCAAAGAATTTACTACCAGAAAAAAGTATTTAAATTGGTGGCTGCGAAGGGAGTCGAACCCATATACCTTTTTTATAGGTGCTTCGTTCTAAGCGAAGTGCGTATAGCCAATTCCGCCACACAGCCGTATCAAAGAACAAACATAACTATACACATTATATTGTTCTGGTCAACTACAAACTATCAAATCTTGTCTAATTTAGAAACTATATCACCCATTTCCATTTGTTTTAATTTCAATCCAATTGCTGCTGCTGCTGGGCCACCCAATGCCATAACTTGATCTGGAATATAGCTTGCAATTTGATCTGCAATATCATGTAAATTCATTGGAAGTATACTATGTGAATTTTTTACAAGCAACACCAATCCAACTGCTGCCATCAATATAAATTCTTTTGATTTTAATATATTGAGTTTACGCACTGTATCTTTGCATCTTTCGTTGTGTATATTCATCATTGTTACAGGAATACATGGATGCATAACAGATAATTTATCAAATCCATTTTGATCAAATACAGCAAGTTTAACACTACTCTTTGCGACAATACTTGCATTTCTTGGTGATCTACTAACCAATGCACCTTCTCCCAAAAATACACCTTTGCCAAGTGTGGCTAATTTCATCTTCTTTGGTCCTTTTAATACATCCACTTGACCATCAAGTATAATAAACATAAAGTCTCCTTTTTCACCTTCATTTATTATAAATGAACCAGCACTATACTCTTTTACTTCACAAAAAGTAGCCGCTTTTTTTACAAATTTTGGCGGCACTCCAGCAAACAAAGGACTATTTATTATATCAGTTGGTTTAACTTTGCTCTTTTTTGCCATATATTATATAGAAATATATATAATATATATGACCAAAAGATATAATATATCAATTAGTGTGCTTGCAGTTCGTCAACAATCAATAGCGACCAAAATTTTGGAGATCCATATTCATTGACTATCATATCAAAATTCTCTGGAGGATAAAACAGTTTGTTGGTGTCTTCATATCTACCAACCTTTGTTCTGTCAACCCAAACAACATATGTATCTTCTGTTATAAATACATCTTGTGCCTGTTTTGTTGGACATACAAAATCTGCTATAGCATAATTTCCAGACCTAACAACTATATCACATAACACTTTCATACGACGTGCTTGTTCTATTCTATCTTGTATACTAAACGTCAAATCTTTATTGATTTCTTTACGAATTTCGTCAGCGTTAAAATGAACTGCATTCAACATCTTGGCTAATTCAGTTGCCAGTGTTGTTTTTCCTGCGCCGGGCAGGCCCATTATTAGTATTTTTTTTATTTTGTTTTTCAAGTATCTTTATTAAGTCACGAACCTGTATACATTTTCCTTTATATTCTGTAAATTGTTCTTTTGGAAGAATTCTTAATAGACCTAGTTCACTCATTTTTAATATTGTTATTATATTACTCAATAATACATATTTGTCAATATACAATAAATGGAGCCACCGGTTGGAATCGGACCAACTTCTTATTCATTAATAATGAATTGTTCACCCATATAAACTTCGGCGGCATTAAAAATGGAAGTAGTGGTGGGAATTGAACCCACATAGAACGGCTTATGAAACCGCTGCCTTAACCAATCGACCTCACTACCATAAATAGCCGAGTAAACTAGTTCACACAATATTTTGGCTTGGGTTGGAATCAAGTTGAATATTATACTAGTTACTCTTTGCTAAAATTGGTCCTCCTAGTAGGATTTGAACCCACAACCCTGCGCCTATAAAGCACCCGCTCTAACCAATTGAGCTATAAGAGGAAATATAAAGAACGAGGAAGGCACATATTGCGGTTCGTGTCCTTCGGAGGAAAGCCTACCCGTTACCTCCGTGTGATCAATTCATCACACCCTTTTCTTGATTAAGACAGTGGCAGAATTTTATCTAAAGTCAACAACTTTCTTAATCTTTTTTATCACCAAACATCAGTTTGTTGGCAACAGCATCAATATTATGATATGCTTGGCTGATAAGATCAATCATCCAAGGTTCCAACTTAACATCACTTGATTTCATTATTTCTAGCATTTTTTCAGATTTTTGATTCAACCCATTCAACTGTGTGGTTGTCATTTGTTCTTGCTTTTCTGGATTAAGTTCAACTATTTCATCCATTACTTCTTTGATAAGATTTTTGAGTTCAGATTTCTTCATAAGTTATTATAAATATATATGAACATAACAAAAAACCCAACCGTAAATGGTTGGGTTTTTTGAAGTATACACTTTATAATATCTATTATGGCTGTGGAGCCTTGTATCCTTTGGCAATGATGCTTGGGCTCTTGTTATTCAAGTTTGTGATCAAACTCAAATTGCTCAAGTCAACATTTCCACCAGACAATACTGTAATACCATTGACGGCGCGGAAGTTTGCAGCAGGAACAAAATCCCCACCAACAACAACATTGAATGTATCAGCGACTACCGGCAATGCACCAGTTGTAATAACATCGAATGTACTTTTCAATGTTGCATTCGCAGCGCGAAGAGAAACGAGGTTTAGAGTTGTTTCTTCTGTGAGTGTGGCAGTACCGGCAGTACCAACATCAACTGTGATGCCACCAAAGCCGTTGCCAGCATTTGATAGTGTCAATCCAGTTCCAACAAAACGAACAGATCCAAACGAACTGACTTTGGTATCAACTGCTTGAGTGATTGCTCCAGCAGAAGTAACTGTTAGTGTGCCACCCGTGGCTATTGAGCCGAGAGTCACTGCGCCCGTTGATATAACAGAAGCGTTGCCAGTTGCGGTCGTGGATATAGACAATGCACCGTTGTTGGCAAACACAACATCGTTTCCGGTGATTGTGTAATTTCCAGCGGAGTTTGTGACTGCACCAAGTGTTATATTTCCAGAACCCACAACAGAAACCAATGCACTATTAACTACACCAGTTGTTGGAGTTTGAAAAATATAATCAACAGAACGCAATGTCAACTTTGGTGTGTTGACAACGTTCAACTGTGTGGCTGCGTCTTCAACAATCAAGGCTTCGCCAGTAGCAGATACGCTAACTGGACCAAAACTGTGTTGTCCTTTGTCGATAGTAACATTCCCAGCAGTTGCAGTGAACGCAGCACCGCCATAAACAAATATTCTGGACGAAGTGTCAGTCACAGATGCACCAGTAAATGAAGCACCAGCCAAACCTTCTACTTGTACCTTACCCAGTGTCAAATTACCACCAGCAGATACGGTGGTTGCACCAGCACCAGAGTTGCTGACATTAACAGTAAGAGACGCAGGTGCGGATATTTGTACTGTGCCATTGCCAACTGCGGTAACAGAAGGCGTGCCAGCACCAGAACCAACATTAACAGTGACATTTGTGCCATTGACAGTTGTGCTGTTTGTGCTGATACGATCGGCCAGAATTGTTCCAGCTGTTACATTTAACGTCTTGGCTTGTATTGTACCAGTGGCAACCGAAGAAAACGCGCTTGTAGAATTTCCATTGACCACTAGGTTATTGGTGATAATTGTGTTGTTGCCAGCAGAACCAATTGTAGTTGTTCCTGTTGGATTGTTGATAGTCAAATTGCCAGCGATATAAGCCATACCAGCAGAACCCACAGTAACATTACCATCAGCATTGAGCACAAGATTTCCTTGAGACAATACACCGTTGATTGTGATATTCTTGGAAACAAGAGTAATGTTTTCGCTTACTGCAATGATTGAACCATTATTGATGGTTGTATTACCAGCGACAGGAGCCAACCCGTCTTGAGACGGAAGAAATCCATTTTGCTGGAAATAAAAACTAGCAAATGATGGATTGTCGGATGTGCTCAAGCCCAAACGATTGACATCAATTCGAGCACTGCCACCGACCAAGATGCCGTTTGGATTGAGGACATATACATTGCCGTTAGATGAAAGTGTACCGTTGATGGTTGAGGATGCTCCACCAGCAACAATGTTTAATACAGATGCATTATTGGAAGGAAGTGTATAGTTTAGTGCGTCTCCAATAGCAATAGTATCCGTGCCACTTCCAAAGTTCTGCCATGTAAGCACAGACTTGTTTGGGGCGACGATACTAAGAGTAGTACCTGCATCTGTAACTGTTACACCCGCAGTTGTTTGTAGGTTTGTGGATGTAATGCCGGGAATGGCAAATACACTGGTCACAGCGACCACAAACAGCATCATAGAAGCAAAGAGCTTCACAAGCAGCGAGTTATTTTGTGTGTTATTATATTTCATATATTATTATTTAGTTTTCGTCTTTAGACGTTTGAACCGATAAATATGATACACGTTTACCAATTTGGCAAGATAAATTTTTATATAAAAACTACGATGTTTTTGTATTTTTAATCCAATTCTCTATGATCATATACATTCCAACCATCTGGTTTGCGAGTGTCGCCAAACTTGCGATTAAACATCCAATATAATTTGGTTAAAAATGACGGCCAAACCCACATTTTTGCATGTGTACCAACAAGATTGATAGAATCTTTATCAACATATTTGCCACGAATAATGATTGGTCCACCATCTTTGTTTTTACAATTGATGAAAGTAAAGCGGCGAGCTTTTGGACGATCTTGTTGATCATATATGCTATAATCACCTATTAAAATATCATTGAATATGCAACTATGAAATGTTACATCATGTACACCACCTTTTATACCAATGTCGCATTGTTCAGCAACTGTAAACTGAGATACTACAGGCTTGCGTACAGTATTTTCAAATATACATTCAGTAAATGTAACATTACCACCACGCACCATATCAAATGCTCGTGCAGTGCCATTCTTGAATGTGCATCTATTATATTCAAGACCAAATGTTAATGAGGCTTTGCCTCCCCAACGTGCATCTTGACCATCTATGATACAGTCATTTACTTTAGAATCATCATTTTGACTGAAACAAAGCACAGAAAGACCATCTGTTTGTAGATTTTCTGTGTTTGGATTGAATGAGTCAGACTTATTAAATGTCTGACCGTTTAGTGTTATATTATTAGTAGCCATAGCTACCAATAAGTATATTATATATGAACTTATAATATGAAGATTATGGAGCAGCGTCCGAGAATCGAACTCGGTTTTCAAGTTTACGAAACTTGCACATCACCATTTATGTTTATGCTGCAAAAATTGGCGGAAAAAGTAGGATTCGAACCCACGGTAGACTTGCGCCTACTTCCGATTTCAAGTCGGACGCCTTAGACCGGACTCAGCCATTTTTCCGTAAATTAATAAATATACATATAATAAATAAAAAAGGCTCCATTTCTGGAGCCTTTGAGTTTTGATTACACTGACCAGTTTTTAAACCAGCGTTTGACAGTGGACATTATATTCTCTGTCACGTGTCCTACGCTGGAACCTATTTTCCCAGCAGACCAACTTTCGCTTCAACTTCCGTCAAACGGCTATTGATGACTTCTAGTTCTGGGTCAGCAGCAACAGCTTCTTCAATTTGAATTTGAACTGCATCTGTGACTTCTTCTACGTTGGTTGCAGTAGCAATAATTTGAGCAACTGCATCTGCTACGTCAGCTTGCACATCCTCTGATTCTGGTGCTGATAATTCAGCAACGGCTGCTGTGATTGCTTCTGTGATGGCTTCTGCATCTTGTACCACTTCTGGTTCAGCATTAACAACTGCGGCGACGGCTGCGGCAACTGCGGCAACAACGTCTGGTTGTGTTTCAGCATCGGCGGTGACAACGGATTCAACGACCAAACCCACGATTTCGGCGGCGGCTGATACATCAGCACTTGGGCTGTCAGCAACAATATTTTCAATGAGCGTATCCACCACGGCATCTGGTGCTGCTTCGGATGTAATAACTTCGGATACAGCGGCTTCAACTGGGCAAGATGCTACAGCATCTGTGATTTGTTCAATCACATCTGCTGTTGGTGCTTCACCTGTTGCGGTTTCAATGATTTGAGCAACTGCGTCAGCAGCAGCTTGTGCTACTGTTGCATCATCAATTGTTGCAACTTCGGCAACAGCTTCGGTGATGGCTTCAATCAGAGCTTCTGTGTCTGTTACAACATCAGCGGGAGCGGTGAGAATTGCAGTAATTGCAGCGACAACAACATCATTAACTTCTTGCGATTCTGGCGCGTCAACAGCAGCTTGTGCTGCTATAACTTCAGATACAATTGCAGCGGCGTCTGGAACTGTGGCTGATGGGCTCAATGCCACAACACTTGCTACAGCTGTTGGTGCTTCGTCTGCCGATGCAGCCACCAATGCAGCAACTGCGTCGGCGGCAGGTTTTGATATCAGTTCATCTACGGTACGTTCAACGATGGACAAACGAATATCCAGTTCTTGGATGCTTGATGCATCAACGCCGCTGGCTTGTAGGCCAGAAAGCGTGGCTAATTTTGTTTCAACTGCCGACAATCTTTCGGCTAGATTTTGAATAGTGATTTTGCTCATATGATTTTATTTTGGTTGTTGTATATACACAACATAACTATCTTCTAAAACTTTGTTTTTGTTGTTATAAAAACTAACATCAATAATTTCTGGCATCTTGTTGTTTTACAAGTTGTTTTGCCATTTTACCTATTTTAGTTGGCGAAATTCCTGAATAAAATGCATCAACAATTTCTTTCATTGATACTCGTTTAATTTTCTTAGATGTTTTTTTCTTTGACATATCTTTAAATATATACACATCATTGCGATTATTATGTTAATAAATTATTGTATATTCTTTATACTATATTGAAATAAATGGCAGGTGGGGTGGGACTCGAACCCACATGGTGGCAGTTTTGGAGACTGCTGCAATACCAATTATGCGACCCACCTATAAATAAAATTGGGGCGTCTAACGATATTCTAAATCGTCCTTCAAGTTTCACAAACTTGTGTGCGAACCACTACACTATAAACGCCATAAAAATTGGTACAGGTGGTGGGATTTGAGCCCACAGTCTTCTGGTCCCAAACCAGACGCGATAACCAAGTTACGCTACACCTGTATAATGGTGTAATCAAATACACTAGTTTATATCTGTTACACCAAGATATAACTGTTACTTATTCTCAACAAACTTGTAGAGTTTTTCAGCAATTTGCATTGCTTCATCTACACGATTATCTTTTGGCAATTCCCATGTTCCTTTATCACCCGCAACATGGCGAAGTCGCTCAAGTTGGTTGAAATAAGCTGAGTCTGCTTGTCCCATTGCTAGTCCAAGAATTTCCAATCTAATTTCATAACCATTTTTACCCGTCTTTTGTGTATTTGTATCTTTCATTTTGTGTGTGTATGAAATGATTTGCATTATTGCATCTCATTTCTCACGTCATAATGAACAATATTTGTTATGTGTCAAGCATATAAATAATTGACGTGATAAGGTATATCGTCACCACCAAGGGGCTACCCTCCGTATGCTAAAAATGTCTTTTTACGCAAAAGAACTAACGATTGAACCAATACACTGCTTCTGTTGATATACTTTCACGAAAGCATATGAACGAACACGTTTCAAGCACTTGTTATACTAAGTGTTTTAGATTTTCATTTCCGTAACCAGAAGATAAAATTTGTTCAATAGTTGCAACTATGGGAGTTATTCTACCTTTTTCTTTAAAATTATTTAACTTTACTGCATTTTCTCCTGCATACCAATATACCATTTTTCCATCAACTAATTGTTTATGAATAGGTGTTGTATTTGTTATATCAACTTGCCATCCTTCTTCATTAGATTCTCTTGTTGCTGCTTGAACTGGTGATTCACCAATATCAACTTTTCCGCCGGGCAATCCAATTTTTCCTTGTTCATTTCGGTCTGCTGCACGAGTTGTGGCTGCATATCCATCATTTGCTTTGGCTAAAACAAACACTGCAAATGGTGATTCTGGCAATAAATCTTTTAATTTAATCATATACTATAAGTATATAGAACAATTGAAATGGTACCGAGTAAGGGACTCGAACCCCTGATAGCTTCGATGTAAACGAAGTGCATTAGCCACTGTGCTAACTCGGTATAAAATGGTGGACCAGACAGGGATCGAACCTGCGACCTTCTGCTTGCAAAGCAGCTTCTCTACCAACTGAGATACTAGCCCATAAAATATCTATCTATCAAAACTCTAATATTTTCTAACAAAATGTCAAGTGTTATTGATTCTTTTTTTCCTTTGTTTAATTATGGCAGATTCGCCGTAATTAAAATTCGCATATATAAAAGATTGCCCTAGACACATCGTCATGTGTCATCATCTGTAGTTTCAGATTGAGTCCATCATTATTTTTACATAAGAGAGGGATGATTCGGGCTATATGGTGGTAGAGGTGAGACTTGCACTCACTATCCTTCGTCTATCAAACGAGAGCATATAACTACTTGTGCTTCTCTACCATATTACAAATCAAAATCATTAAAATCGTTTATTATACCTTCATATTTTCTATCTTGCTTGTATATTTGTAAAATACGAGCATGTTCATAATCATCTGTAGGAAAAATTCTTGGTCGTTCTCCTTTCAAAAAGATTGCTGTATAAGATGTTTTCTTATCAATCATTCTGCGTATAATCAAATTATTTGATGTCATGTCGCTCATACTTTTATAAATATACTAATACACAAAAATGAAGAGTATATATAACCCATCAACTATATAATGGCTGGGATACATGGACTCGAACCATGAATAGACGAGTCAAAGTCGTCTGTGTTACCATTACACCATATCCCAAAAATGAACAGCACCCGATTATTCCGCGCACGGTTGCCTGTTGAAAAACATCAATATGATTACACCGACTCCTGTTTTACAAACAACTAGACTTCTGTTCAAATATTAGAGAGTGTTTAGCCATGTGTGGTTATTACGCTACGTGAACCTACCACGATATTCTGGTAGCAGTGCCCTTAACTCTCTGTAAATTGTTTATATATTATTATCCCAGTTCTTTTAAACATTTTAAAATATGTATAGCTTTGTCAAAATCTCCACAATTTATTGCAGCCATCAAAGCTTTTTTAAGATCATGCACAACATCAGCTTCAGCATTTGCAAAAAATCCAGATGCATTTGTACTAAGTGATACTGGACTATTTTTACTATATATTTTAGCCGCAGCTTGAATGTTTACTGGTGAACTATTTGTTTCAGCCGATGATTGTATTGGTGATATGTTCATATATAATATATACTATATATATTATATCAAAACTTTATTATAACTCATAAAATTAATTGAATAGGTGTAGTTTTGCTTTATATAGCTACACTATAGCGAGTTTCTTATTTACGCATAAATTCCAACATGTTATTATTTTTCCATTTAACATATTGTTATGAACCCAGAGGCTTTTCGTTGCTTATTTTTCCGCTGATGGTTAGACCCCATGCTCGTACCGGAAAGGAAAAAACTTTCCTACACTCCGAGCTGCTATTCAAAATTAATTTGAGTCGGATAGGAATTGATACCTATTGATGACATTGAATCTGACCCGATCTATTAGGTAGTCATCGCTTCGTTTCAGAGGCACAGCTTTATGTACACTATACTGCGCGTAATAGAACTTCTCAAGGCTGCATGTCCTTCCACGCTGCCGCTCAAAAATGGTAGCCCCAGTGGGTAACGCTCCCACATCTCCTGATTGAAAGTCAGGCGAACTAACTTCTATTCTATAGGGCCAAAAAATGAACAGCACCCGATTATTCCGCGCACGGTTACCTGTTGAAAAACATCAATATGATTACACCGACTCCTGTTTTACGAACAACTAGGCTTCTGTTCAAAATGGTGCATGTGGAAGGATTCGAGCCTTCAACCTACAGATTCGTAATCTGTTGCTCTATCCAGTTGAGCTACACAAGCATAAATGGTCAGTGTGATAGGACTCGAACCTACATAATTTCCGTTCCAAGCGGAATCGCCAACCTTTGGCACCACACACTGATAAAAATGGAAGCAGAGATGTGAATCGAACACATCATACCTTTCGGCTGCGTTATGAGCGCAGTTAGCGTCCCTTGGCTTGTCTCTGCTATAAAATGGTGGAACCAGTGGGAGTTGAACCCACACGAATTAACGGTTTAAAAGACCGCTGCCCGTCCACTGTGGCTTTAGTTCCATAAATTTTTCAAGTAAGATGTGAATTCACTTATCACCATTTAGCATCTTGTAATGTCCATGCTGACTTTAACAGCCTCTTCTTGCTTGAAATTGGTGGACCGCCACGGTACTGCCCCGTGTTCTCAAGGTTAAGAGCCTAGAGCATCACTTTATATGCTTGCGATCCGTAAAATGGCTGTGAAGCGTGGACTCGCACCACGACAAGAGCTTTAACAGAGCCCGTGCTACTTTGACACTACATCACAATAAATTGGCTGTCCCAGCACGGCTCGAACGTGCGACCTTGAAATTAACAGTTTCTTGCTCTGCCAACTGAGCTATGGGACAGTAAAAATGCCTTTGGGAATTTAACCCATTCAAGATGAGGCTTCACCTTTATATTATCCTATATTTTTCGCTTCACGTGACATAGTAATTAACTCACGATATCTTCTACTCATACAGTAACAACTTTTTTGGAATTACTATCTCCGCAGTTGTTGTATAATAAAATGGATGAGATAATTGGAATCGAACCAATGCTATGAGTTTCAGAGACTCTTTTGCTGCCACTACAATATATCTCAATAAAATGGTGTTTCGGGTAGTTTAAATGTATTGCCGCCGATACTTTCAAATATTTCTTTTTGATATTAAATAACATTTAGGATATGTATATGTTATGAAACTAACAGAAATACTTTTAAATGAACTTTGCACTTCTTGGTTACAGTCCGATGGGGAGGATTATTATAATATTATTCATGCACCAACGTGGTCAAAAGGAATGTGTTGTGAAATATCAGATTCACTGGCAGATTTCTTAAATAATAATGGATTTCCACAAGCAAAGACCGTAGATGTTAAACATATAGTTTACAAACTACCACACACAGTTGTTCAAGTTGGAAACTTTATAATAGATTTTACATACAGACAATTCGAGGATGATGGTAGCGTCCCATATATAACATCAGTGTTAGAATATAAAAAAGAATTTGATTTTAAATAAATGGTGGACGACCCGGATCTTGCAACCGGAATTATTGATCTTCAGTCAGCAGTGATACTTTTTCACCAATCGTCCAAAAATATTTTGATAATGTATATGGTTGGCTTACTCACTCTACTCAATGCAAAGTGGTCGGACTTTGAACCCGTTACACGTCTTCCATGTGCCGTAAGATTTTAGAGACGAAAACACATACACTATCAAAATTGGTGGGCATGATGGGACTCGAACCCACAGAATTTTCATTTTGAATGAAACACGGTTATCCAGTTACGTCACACGCCCATAAAATTATTTGTTATGGATGGATTCGAACCATCGGCATCTGCTTATAGGGAACTTTTTCGGTGTCTTTTACCATCATATCCCGTCAGTGGTCTACCTCTGAGCTACACAACAAAATGGAACCGCGTATTGGAATCGAACCAATCTCCTCCCTTTTGCAGAGGGGTCATCACAACCAGCTATGTCACGCGGCATTTAAAAATTGGTGCAGTAGGCGGGACTTGAACCCGCAGACCTCTTCGTTGGCAACGAAGCATTCTACCATTGAACTACTACTGCATATAAAGTGGAGCCAAATGCGGGAATCGAACCCGCTTATCTAATTTACAAGACTAGCACATTACCATTTATGTTTATTCGGCGTATATAAATTTGGCGGAAAATATAGGATTCGAACCTATGGACCCTTTCGGATCGGGACTTTAGCAAAGTCCTGCGTTAGACCACTCTGCCAATTTTCCGTATTCTAAAATGGTGGGCAAGGTCGGATTCGAACCAACTCAGCCTTACGGCAACAGATTTACAGTCTGCTCCAACTCTCCAACTTTGGCGCTTGCCCATTTAAAATTGTCATTTGAGTCAACCTCAATTTCGCCAATGACGTGGCGTTTGCAAATGGAGCGGCAGACAGGGATCGAACCTGCGACATCAAGTTTGGAAAACTCGTTCTCTACCAACTGAGATACTACCGCAAAAATTATTTTTTCTTTAAGAAATCTTCTGGTTTTTTAGCAAACTTCTTTGATAATACTGTTATACCTTGAAGAATTTCCGGACTTATCACACCAGTTATGCCATAACTGATTGCTTTTGTTAAGCTACTTACTTCTACTTGTTCTAAAATAAACCATGCTATTGTTGAACATATTGCTGCTGCTATGATTCGTTTGATTTGTTCTGTGCAAGACCGTTTTACACCATCCATGAAAGTTCTTGCCAACATACCCAGTGCTCCAATTAGAGCAACAATCCATCCGCCTCTTAAAAACTCAACGAGTATATCTTTATCTTCCATATTTTTTTTGAATGTTAGTAATAAATATCTATAAAAACTCTTTTAACTATACTATTCGCACAAAATATTTTTTTATTTTGTCCCGTTCTGCACCACGAGGAGGTTGTATATTACGCAGAACATATGAAGAAAGAAACTCAACACGCTAAATACATGTCTTGTTGCTTCTTTCTTCAACTTTATAAATAACATTATATACTTCGGCCTCACATTATGTTTTCATCTAACCTATCTCTAACCTACATAATGATATTGATTCCCACAAAACGGTACCTAAATGGTCCGGTGGCTATTTTATCGCGCTTACAGGTGCGTTTTTACCCATCTAACCTAACCTAAAAATTTGAATTGTTAAAAGAACCTAACTTAAATTTGATACTTCTTACTCTACTTACTTTTTTTATTTTGTCAATCTTTTTTTCTAACCTTTTTCTAAAAACTCCAAAAACAAAAAACCCACTCTCTTTTGGAGGGTGGGCTTTTTAGGTTTTGTAAAGTTATTAAACTTTAACTCCTATTATGCCACACCCTGCTTTGTATCGCCTTTATTGGCTCCACGTGTAGGTTGTGTAATAAAGCACAAACTCCACGAAGTGGCGAGGTTTTGGGATTTGTGTGAATACGAGTTCATGTTTGTTATTGATAAATAGAACTATGATGAAGAAAAAATGAAAAGTCAAACACTTTTTTCTAAAAAAGTGATATTTTTTGCAAATATCTTATTATAACTACTTTTTAGCGTCTAAAAGCAGGGCGACGATGAAATGGTACGTGGGGTCCACGATAATATATTCTGCCATTGTGCCTATAGCCATGATATGAGTATACCCATAGGTCTGGACCGACCCATACACGCTCTTCTATCACAATTGGTTGTTGAACCACAACAACTTCTGTTTGTTGAACAGGCTGTTCGCGATATATCATTGGTCCATTTTGAGTTTGGCGAGCATCATTAGCATCTGCAATGGCACCAGCACCCAACCCAACGCCAGCACCAATCAATGCACCCTTGATAGCATTGCCGTTGTAAGCACCAATCACGGTTCCAGCCATGCCACCAATAATGGCACCAGCATCTGCTTTGCGTCCAAACACATCGCCTTGAGAGTTGGCACATGAAGTTAATAGCACCAACGGAAGTATTGCTAATAGTAGTTTTGTTTTCATATATTTCATAATTATGTTTTATAATAAAATTTTACTTGGAGGTTGCTCTAAAAACTCCGTCCCAATCTTTGTCAAGATTGCTGTTACGAAGTTCCAATATTCTTTCAATCATCATTTCATAATACTTCTTCATTTCTTTATTCTGCGTCATGAGTTCATTGGCATGAGATATTGCACCATCCCATCTTTGCATTCTGTAATCATTTAGAAAAGCAAAATGACCAGATACAACTGTGTTATATTGGTTTTCACTCAATTTATTTTCAAGAACGGTATAAATTCTCGCGCCATCTTTTTTACCTTTGACGGCGATACAATCAAGTTCAAATAGTTGCATAGTTTATGGAGTTTATCTTTTTTTCTAACAATTTGATATTTGGTCGTTCGTCTATTATCTCCGTCCATCCGGATATTTTCTTATGGGAATGCCTATATCGGTTATGCTGAGATAGCATTTCTTGTTCAATTCTGAATGCGTCTTTTAGCAATATTCTTTTTGACTCATATAAAACTTCGGCTTTATCGGAATAAGATATGTCTTTTATTCTTTTGTCTCCGCCAAATTTTGATATTCCTATTTTGTAGTAAATTTTGCAGTCTTTTATTTTCAGCACATACACGACGCCAGTTTCATTGCTTTCTTTCAGAGTTTCTTCGGTGTATCCACCAACTCCGTGACGACCATTCTCCACAGCACATCGCATGCACCCGTGTCCGTTCCAATGGTTTGCTGGTTCCTGCATGAAACTTCCATGTTTTGGACATACTATTTCAACTTTTTTCAAATTACTTTTATATTGCACTTTATTGTAATCATATTTTTTACCATGTGTCTTTATGAAACGGAAAATGACGGTTTCGTTATTTAATCTGTAAGAGTCTCGTTGGCAATATATACAACCGGTCTTGCTTCGCTTACTAACAATGTATTTGTATGGAGTTTCAAATGTGTGATCGTGAATAGTACATCTCACCACAATTTTTTCAAATGCTCCATTGTATTTAACCTGCGAGCAATCCAAATGTGGATGTTTTTTTGATATTCTTTCCACGGCTTCACCGTTTGTTATTTTTCTCATGTTTAAAATTATTTGTGTATCTCCAATATATAGCATATCGCTTATCATTTTTTCATATTTTCTTGTTCTTTTTTGTATTTTTTTACAGTATTTTCTCCCAAAATAATCAACACGCCATATTCTTTAGTTTGACCCTCTATGCGAGACGCTAGATTCACTGCGTCACCAAGTATATCATAACTAAATCGCTCCGTTGACCCCATATTTCCCACAACAACTTCTCCTGTATTTATTCCGATTCCGATTGATAGAGTTGGGATTCCTTGTGCTTTTGATTCTTCGTTGAGTTTTACCAATGCGATATTCATTTCCTGCGCGGCTTTTATTGCAAGTGTTGCTTGGTCTTTTACATGAATAGGTGCCGACCACCACGCCATTACAGCGTCCCCTATAAGTTTTCCAACAGTGCCTTCATTTTTCATTACTATAGGCAACATAACATCCATATAACGGTTAATGAGAGATGTTAGCCCCTGCACATCTTTCCCAAAATGCTCAGACAACGCAGTATATCCTCTTATATCGGAAAATAATATAGTTAGTTCTTTGGATTCGCCACCAAGTTTGAGCAAGCCCGGATTTTTTTGTAGTTTTTCAACCAGTGCTGGAGAAAGATATGTTCCAAACTGCTTCTTGATTTGCATCTTCAATTTGAACTCCATCACAAATCTCATAAATATTGCACCAACCCACGGTAAAAATGCTGCCACAATCGGCCAAGTATAATCAATCAAATAGCCATGCTTTTTGAACAAATAAAATCCAAAAAACATACACCCAGACACAGACACTTTTACCAATATTCCATTATAAACATAGCCAAGATATGCGGCGGATGTTACAAGAATCAATCCAAGCAATGTTCCAACTGCCAACTCATACAAATCAAACTCCGCTTTGCGTTCCAGTCTATTTCCATCAACCAACATTTGTAGTGTCTGCATACTAACTTCGTGTCCATATGCTGTTCCTACGGGAGTTGCCACTGTGTTTGTTAATCCTTCAGCAGTTAATGCTATAACCACAATCTTGCCCTTTACTTTGCTCCAATCTTTATCTGTATATGAAATATTATCAAACTTGTATTTAAAGTTTATCCATACTCTACCACTAGCATCTGTATTTATTGGGGCCGAGCCTTTTACTCTTATGGCTTGCACGCCCGCTTCATTGATTTTTGCTTGATAGCTCGGTTCATTTCCAAACACTCTCAACACTTCCAAAGGTAAAGTTGGATATGTTTCTTTTTTTACTTGTACAACCAACGGCAAGCGACGTACCACGCCATCAAGTTCAGGTGCCGTCAATAACATTCCCACACCAGCAGACGATTCACCTATTTCTTTTATCGGTCCGATTGCATTTGGATAATCATATAACCATCCATCTGCACTGCCGCCAATCGTCGCCATACCTCTTGGTACTGGCACGCCTTTGCCCTTTACCGCCGCAGATTGTGCGGTTATTACAGGCGATTTTCCCAGTATTTCCACAAATACTGCGTCTCCACCCATTCTATCTTTTTCTGCAAATATAATTGGCAATACTACAGTGGCTGCTTCATTTTCAAACGCCTTCTTTATACCATCTGCCAGTTCATTTCTTGGCCACGGCCATTGTCCTTTTTCTTCTAAACTTTTTTCGTCGATTTCAACAATAATGATATTTTCACTTTTTACTTTGTCTTGCGTGCGTTGATAATAGTCCAATCCCTTGAGCCGCATTACTTCTATTGGATATGAATCTTGTATGCGTAGCACAACAAGTGCGGTTAATATCAGCAAACCGACGCCAAATAGTTTAATAATATGAGATTTCATTTTTGAATTATATTAACTTTAAGTTTGGAACCAAAATTCAATGGATATTCCTTTGATTCAGTGTTTTGAGTTATATTGAATATAGCATTGGCATCAGCCTTTAGAGTATACCAAACCACATTATTTCCATTGGTTATATACAATATAGCATGAGTTCCGTTCGTTGTAAAGCCATTATTTACTGTGGAAGTTGGTATAGATATAATTGGTGCTATTGGTATAATTGATATTGATGTTGGTTGCACAGATTGTTTTTCTGCAATTGCATCCATAACAGCAATATTGGTGCTTGGACTTATAGCAGTTATATCAAGCTTTGTGACAATGTTTTCTTGAACCACGACGATAGGTAAGTTTGTTGCTTCGGTTGCAGATTCGGTTGAAATTTCTTCAACTTGTGAGACTGATGTAGCAGCAGATTTACTCTCGGACTTTGTTTCTTTCTTTTCCATCTTTTTATTTTTATCTTCACCACCATCATCTTCTTTTTCTGAACCAACAGATGCTTTCTTTGCTTCTTTTGCAGCTTGTGTGACATTTTTCGGTGTATCAATCAACAACATATTATTCACTTTGCTTTCGTCGTCAAAATTTAAAAGTACTGGAGAAGATGGTACAACAGAACTTGATGCTACAAATGTAGCCTGATATGCTTTGGTCAATACAACTGTTCCAAGTCCATTGCTGACTGTTATCTGACCAACAACGGAAGGTCCAAATTGTGGCTGGGATGGTAAAAGAATAACCAAACTTCTGCCCAATTCATCAACTGTCATTGAAAAATCCGTGCCACGTACTGATATAGATGCCGTGGGAGTTTTTACTTTTACTTCTTCTTTATTATTTTTAGCAATCAATCCAGAAGCATATCTTACCGTTCCCATTGTTGCTTTCATTGCGAGCTTTCCTTTTCCACTACTTGGATCATACACAAACGTATCTATAACCAGTTTGCTAAACTCGGTGCATTGTACTCTGGTACCATCTTCAAATGTTATACCAGCACGCGATTTTAAAGTTTCGATGGTATCATCTATTTCTATACCCACATCAATCTTACCATCCAATTTGGTACTGGCCCTACTAACTTGTGTAGGACCAGTCACCTCGGTCAATTTACCCACAACGCCATAAACATTGTTCCATAGAAAGAACATCAAAAATAATGTAACAATTTTGTTCATTATTATGGATTGCCTATGACGGTTGTTGCGCTGCCCGGACCTTGAGGAGCCAGCTGATTGGTGTTGTTGATTGTGAATGTTGGAGCGGCAGTTGCTGTTTGTGAAACACGTACAGTGTTATTGCTACCAATAAGACTGTATTGGAAGTATTGTTGAACGGTGCCTTGTTGATATATCATAACATCATTTGCTCCGCCGAGAATGGTAACATCTTGATAGTGACCCGATTGACGAGTTCCGGTACCAGCACTGCCAATTTGTGTAGATTTAATAGTGTTGGTATTACCAGTAACATCATACTTCAAATAGTTATTGAGACCGTTTGTTGTGGCATAAGCAAACAAGTTATTATTGCCTGCAAATTTAATTTGTAAATCAGAACTTGCCAATGTTGCTTTGTCTGTTGCGGTATTTTCTCCACCGTCACGATACACAGTAACATCATTATTTATCCAAAGTCTGTTGGTGTTACCATCAAATTTGAAATTCATGTTGTTATTGGCTCCGTTGAAATAAACTCTCTGTTCATTGCTGTTTCCCGCAAAGGCAGACAACAATTTCGTAGTGTTGGCTCCTGTAATAGAGAAATCAGTACTATTTGAGTTTCCAATTTGTCTCCATTCCATGAAGATGTTATCTCCGGTAATATTGCTTGGAAGAGCAAAAGATCCAATTCTATTGGATGCTCCATTTTGTATGAACGTGGTGTCTCCTCCGGTTGTGATTTGATTCACATATATTTGATTGCCAGACGAGTTTCCCGCGATTGCACCAAGAGCACCTGGCGTTTGGGAATATATGGCCGAAGCAAGTCCAAAGACTGCTGTGATTATTGTAAACTTTATTATGTTTATTATTTTCATGGTGTTGTGTTTTGTTTCTTGAACTTCCAGAGGTTCATTTTTTCACCTTGATAAATGATATCTATCACGGCTTTTTCTATTGCACTGCGGACCGCAATTGTATTGGGTTCGTTTGCGGTCAGTCCCAATTCAGATTCTATTGACAATGTTCCATGTTCATAGAATTTGAATAAGTTTCCCGACACTGCTACACTGGAAATTGTTTTTGTTACGGCAGTGCTCAAAAGTATTTCTCCCGTATGCACACTCACCAACCGCAATGATACTGTGACTACGTCTTTGCGATATTGAGTATTTGCTGATATGCCCAATATACTGGCACCTGCGCCACCAGTCAAAATGTTGCTATCATATCCAATAATTCCACCTTCGGCAAGAATACCTGCAAATAACATCGGTGTTAGTTTTTCGGAATTTTTTCCTTGGAATGTTTCTCTGGTTTGTGAAATGAGTTGTCGTTCTTTGATTATATTATCCAAACTCGCACGTTCTAATACTTGAAACCATGCTCCGCGACCAGATTGTCGTAAAGCATCAATGAGCCAACTTTCTGCACCCTGTGTCACGGCGGAAGAAAATGATGCATAATTATCTGCGGTTTTTCTTGCTCCTGTTTTATCTGCAAATCCATACACACCTATGGTTATTCTTGGACCGTCAACGGGTGGAATGGACAACAATTCATTCTCCATGGGAGAAGTTTGAGTTCTTGGAACGTCGAGGATTGCTGGATTGCGAGGAATAGAACCGCAGCCACTCAACAATAACAATGAAAGAACAAAAATAACATATTTCTTCATCCTGATGGTATCGGTGTCAATGAACCGACTGGAACGGTTATTTGAGTTGTGCTTCCGCTTGCTGGGTCGTTTATAAAAAGTGTAGCAAAATCGCCATTGCGTTGCCATGTAACAGTTGCTCCACCTTGAAGATTTATTATACCAAATGTTGCTCCACCAGAATTGAATATCTGGTCTGTAACTTGCGAAGCCAGCTGTGAGTATATTCTTGCCTGCAAATTGTTTATAAACGTGTTTAACGGTGTGTTTTGGGCCTGTGCTGTTGCTTGTTCAGCCTTTGATGCTGCAATATCTTTTATTGTTTGTTTACGAGTGCGTGCCAAGTTTTCAATTGTCATCGCAGATGCAGAAAAGTTAGCTCCGTTGAAAGAAGAACTCTTGAAACTATGCACCATATCACTGCCATAAACATGACAGAATGGTGCCAATAATAATATAATATATGTTGCGAGTTTCATCGCAAATACATATTATATATACAACTCAAATCGTAAAAAACTTTTTATATATGTATATACAGCCTTGTATACTATCTGAAGATCATTCTTTATATTTTTCAAGAAAACGATTGCTGATGGTCTTGAAACTCATTCTACCTTTGAGAACATCGCTGTAAGTTTCACACGCAGAACGCCAAACAATGCCTTCGGCGGGTGTACCATTGTCATAGTTTAGAGCCAAAGCAACTTCAAGCATTTTACTTACGGTGGCTGTTTCACCAAAACCAAAATCTTTCTGTGCAACAAGCGGTACAACTTTTATATTGTGCTTTTTTCCAAACTCAACAAGTTCATTGTATCCGGCATATTTGCCAGTATCAATGTCAAATAAGTTGAATAGATATAAATCAACTTCTTTTAATCCCATACGATTGCCTTGAATACCCGGACCAACCATTTCGCCTTGAATGCAAAGATTGCGAGGTTCACTACGAAGAATTTCTTCAAGTTTAAGCTTGCGAGCCATCTTCCAGTGAGCATTACCTTCTGTTTCCTTTAAGTCAAGGTTGCGAGAACAAACACCAAACTCATCATCGCGTCGGTATGCAGTAAAGCTTGTACCATCCATTTTGAGTGTGCCGACAAGCACAAGCCCTTTGTCAATGGCTTCAGCAAGAACGTATGGTTCAGATTGTAAACGAGGTTCATCGGTTTTATGTAAAAATGTGGGAAAATTGCCCTTGACCATGCCAGATAGATGTGCTGGAACAAATGGTTCGTATTTAGTGACACCAACAAGTGTTGTTACATCTTGCCCCACTTCATATTCCCCAGTTGGAATAATAGACAACGGCATAGCCAAACCTTGGCTCAATGCGCCTCTCAAACGTATTGTTTTTATACGCAATGGCTTATTTGGCTCTTTTCTTAGATGGTCATTCCATTGTGCGATAGGAAGAACACTGTCTATTTCAAAATATACACAACGGTCCCCGACTTGAAATTCTGTCTTTTTTACTACAAGTTCCCATCCAAGTACTTTTGCAAGTAAAATTGCATCAGCACCAACTATTGGGCTCAAAGAAAGTATGGTTTGTATAGAAGCTAGTTTTCGTTCACTCATAATGGCTATACTATGAACAAAAATAGCAACAAGTCAAGGACTTTTTATGGCTCTTGATATATATTTATTATACACAAACTTATGAATCTAAACGAAATGCTTGAACTTAGTGACTTTGAAATTGCCAAGTTGCTTGAAACCATGACTGGGCCTGAATTTTATAATCAACTTGTATCTCCAAAATTCAAGTCCAAAGACACATTTCCAGTCAAAGTTGCTTTTAAAGTTGACAACAAATCCATAGAAGTTGAAATTCCAGTCACATTGGAAATGAGCAATCTGCAAAACGAAGTGGCGGACTATATTAAAGCTCCACCAGAACTAAAACAAAAGTTGGACACATATGCATATTGGTATGACAATTTTAATAAGTTGATTTTTGAAAACATGGGAGAAACAGATGCTTGTTTATTTCTTGCGGCGTGTGCGTATTGTTCAGCCAACACTGCATTGGACCAAAATATATTAGAAGCTGCCAAGTTATACACGGCGGTGTCCGCAGATTCCAAAACGCCAGAAGGTATTGATATGCTGAAGCAACTGTCATCCAACGTAAAAAATAATATGGATGTTAAGAGTTTAGAATATCTCAGGAAGTTTCAAAACAAAGGATCAAACTATGCTGACCTGTTGGCTCCAAAGAAAGATTATAAAGGTGGTAAAGTAACCCAAGGTGCTCGCAAAGGTCAAGATGACATTTTTAGTGAAATTACCGTTGCCAATGCAAAAATTCCAAACTTTAATCTGTTTGTGAAATATTATCTGGCCAATGGTACAAGTATCAACAAAGATAAACTATACAAAGATTTACAAGGTGGAGTATTGAAAATTGGCGGAACAAAAATAAACTCTTTCTTTCTGAATCTTGTATTTCCTGGTAAAAAATGGGAAGGTAAAATTGATCCAGCAACCGTTGATCGTTGGATGATACGTGTGTTTTTCGACAAGCCGTTGAAAAAGCTGGTAGAAGAAGATTTATCCAATTGGATTGAATATCTGAGTTCCGAAGATAATGCAAGTAAAGAAATCGACGAAGCCACTGGAAAACCAAAGAAACCAAAACTTTCTCCCGCAGAAGCTGCTATTGCCAAAAAAGCCGCTCAACTAAAGAAGAAGCAAGACAGTATTGTAAATATAATCGTGATGAAACTGTTTGGCAGCGATGTGATACGTCAGAACTTGGTCAAAATTCTACACGAAGAAGCACAAAAGGTTGGATTGACATCATATCAACTACAAGCATTGGCTTGGGTCAATATTCGCATTCGTTATAAAGAACCAGCCGCCAAGTTTGCCAAGTTTGAGGACGTTATGGATTATGCTCAAGATGCGGCAAAAAATATCATGAGTATAAATCCAGATACAAACTCCGTGATGAACACCATCAATATTCTGTCTTCTGGTCCACGATTCAAGTTCAAAGATCCACAAACCGTTGTGGACACAATTGAAAATGCATCTAAATATGAAAAGGTTTATTATCTTCCACCAAAAATAAAGAAACCAGCAAAAAGTAAGGTAGACTACAAAAAAATGAAGGTCGCATTGATAGATGATACTAGCGCAGATATATACGACTTGAGTGTATCAAAGAAAAAACCAATACACACTGTTCAAGGAACTGATAGAAAATCTACATTGTCACAATCATTGAAGTGGATTTTGAGTTATAATCCAACTCCCCAAGCTGCTCCAGCTGCATAATAAAAAAGAAACCCACCTTTCGGTGGGTTTTTTGTTATCCATTCCAACCTTTTGGTGGAGTGCAATAATTTCCAAATGCTTGTGGCATAGATCCAACCTTTGGTTTTGGATTTATATCCACTCCCATATCTTCAAGTGCATCAATGCTGGCATAATACAATGTCATTTCTGTTAACATCTCAGACTTTTCAAAATTAACTTTTTCCACGGATTGTTCAACTTTATTGCCCCAACCAGTTCCTGTGTCAAAATTTGTTGATCTCAACACGCCACCTGTTTTGGCTGTTGTGTGTGAAGATAATGACAAATTTTGTATATTATTATGATTTACAAAACAGTTGTATGATGATATATTGCCCGTAGCTGTTGTTGTGCTTCCTATATTTGGCACATACCAATCATTTGTTGATGTCAGTGGTAATGTAGTTGCAGCATATGTCGGATAAATATATGGCAATGTTATTCGGTTTGTCTTTTCGCCGAATGCTCGTAATCCAATGACACCGCAGTTTGTTGCGTCTCCTTTGGTTTGTTGAACATAACTAGTTCCTTTACTAGTGAAGATAAAAGACGCACAGTCTTTATCGCTTATTCTATAACCTTTTACATCAAGAGTACCATGTGCATCAATGATATATCCAGTATCACTTTCTGCCGCTGCCTTGCCTGATATAACGTCCAATCCATCAACAGATACAACAGTCATTATTCTGTATGGATTATCGTTTTTAATCTTCACGGTATAATTGGTGCCGCTGCGAGCTTCAATGAAGCTCATACCATTGTGGTTATATTCTTTACAAGCACGACCATTTACTTGGACGTGCATACTTACGTTATGCATATTCATATTTCAACCTTTTGTTATTTAGTTACTAGCCGCACAATGCGGACTTCAATTTATAACTATAAGTTGATATATGTTATTGTCAAGTTCACAACCACTTTTTTACTTCAATATCGTTTTTATATCCACCGGCTTTGGCAGCAGCTTTGATTTCTTTTAATTTTTCACCCTTGATTTCTTCTGCCATTATGTTGATTGGATGCATATCATAAAACTTCTTGTCATTTGTGAGATAATATCTTTCATCACCAACTTCAAGTCGGACAGTTGTGTTGTCTGTGTAAAATACAGCGTCTGTGATTTTCATTGTAATTCTTTTACTTCTCCGCTCAACTTTATTATTGTATCAATCGTTGTCCAATTTTCAATTTTATTGCTATCAAATGGTTTGCCTCCACCTTTAATATTTACAGCCAATGTGATATGCGGAATTTTATTCTTGCTATCAAATCCAACAACGCGAACAGCAACAGCCTTGTCACTGATACCAATATGTGTCACATCCAGTTTATGAATAGTATCAATATATTGTTTCAAATGTTCTGGCAATGAACCCATAGATATTGTCATATGATGATTATACATTTTCCATCCATTGTCTCTCACAAGTATAGGCAAACGCACACCATTCACTTTGATATCTTCAGCGAGCTTTTCCAGCTTGAGTTGAGATTTTTCGTCCAGTAATATTGCGGAATACATATGTTTTTATTTAGTTGATCGTAGCAGTTTGATGATTGTACTCATAAAGCAGATTTCTTTATCTACCACAGAAACATCTTGAAACTGACCATCTGCTATAATAATTATAGCATCTGCTATATTATTGGGTGCATATTCTTCTACCTTCTCAAACAATATAGTATAAAAATCCGAAAAACTCTTTATGCTGTTGTCTGCTAATAGTTGACGAATATCTGCAAATGCTTGTTTCTTATCATCATTCTTGAGCATTTCAACTATCTTGGCTTTTATATCACCTTCCAATACATCTTCACGTGCCAATGTCAATACTCCATCAACTACATTGCGTTGTGCAGTATTGATAATAGCACGAATGTCTGGATAGTGTGTATTCACAAGCAATATCACACCATCTTTGTCCATCTTTACATTTTCTTTCTTGAGAATATTTACAAGATTGGCAGCAACATCTTTCTTGGTTGGAGGATGAATAGCAAATGATTGACAACGAGATTGAATGGGTTCGATGATGCGTTCATGATAATTACAAGTTAAAATGAACCGTGTATGCTCACTGAATGTTTCCATTGTATTTCTCAATCCTGCTTGAGCAGCTGGTGTAAAATAATCGGCTTCATCAAGCACAATAACCTTGAGCGGATTGAATCCAATATTACAAGCAAAGTTCTTGATTTTGACACGAATTGTATCAATGCCGTTTTCATCCGACGCATTGATATAAAGCATATCACACTTTATGGAGTTTGTAATAAGTTTAGCAAGAGTCGTCTTGCCAGTGCCCGCGCTACCATATAACAGCAAATGAGGAATATCATTGGTTTCAATATATTGTTTTACTTTGGCTTTTAGAGTTTCATTACCAACATAATCTTCCAGTTTATTGGGTCTATATCGTTCTGCCCAAATACTATGATTATTGACAGCTGGTTCGGATTTTTCTTCTTCTAAAAAGTTCATAATTGTTTATTTTTAGGATTTTGCGGTCTTGAGAAGATAATAATTGGCTTCATATTCTGGTGTCTTGAAGTTGATATGACTAATGCCCGCTGTATTTATCTTATATATTACACCAGTTACATCGCGGTTTCTGCTCAAAATTTCCTTGAAATAGTTGGCATTGAAACTAATTTCTTTGGCTGGCTTGTCTTTGCCCGCCACTGGCTTTACTTCTAGTTTGATACGATTGGTGTTGTTGTCGCTGTCTCCTACAATCAACTCAACTTTGTCGCCTTTCTTGTTTAGACCCAATGTAAATGTATTAACTTCTGGCAAAGCATTTTTGGCTTTGATGAAACGATCAATAAAAGCATCATCCAACTCAATCTCCAAATCAAATACACCAAGATTTGCCACAGTTGGCGTCTTGGGAATAACTGACATATTAGCCAGAATAATCAATGACTCTGTATTTTTATCCGCAACAGTCAAACTAACCGCACGATCATCTACTTTATTCACTGACATTTCTACTTCTTCATCCAAGATACTCAACATCTTCTTGAATTGAGCAGTATCATGAATACCATACTCACCTTTTTCCAAAGCAATGCCATTGAATGATATGTTACCCGCCAATGTTTTATCTTCTGTAACAATATTGGTTTTGATGTTCTTGCCATCTGCTTCAAGCTTTACGCGCTCAACTGTACCGTTAAGATTATAAAGCTCGATAAATTTAATTAGATTTGATTTATTCATTGTAGGTTATTATATTGTCCGATTATTTGGTATTTGTCAATAGCATATTAGAAACTAAAAAACTGTTCAATCACTGCATTATTTTCACTATACATATCCCATCTCATGGCGGTGTAAAAATCTGTTAGTTTGCCTTCAAGTTCAGCATCCCAAATCTTGGTGCGATGAATGTATTTATGAATAAAATCCATAATAACTTTGGGATCTTTGCCATCGTCCTTGAATGCTATGCCACTCAAACCAAATGGATTTTCTTTGAGATATACCCACTTAATTTTACCACCATGTAAAATAGGTTCTGTATCATTTAGTTCATATTTGCGTAGCATATCATTATATGCCAATGCTGCTTTACATTGAGCAGTTGATCCGCCTTCAAAGTTGAATGGTTGGCGATCTTTTGGATCAAAGTTTATTTTGGCTTCTGTGTTGGATATAAACTTGACCGATGTGTTCTTGGCAATGTCTTCCAGTTCAAAGTCTTTCATTGTATCTTTGAAAGTTACAATCTTGGCATTGACTATTTTGTTTGGAGTACCTTGTAGAATATCTGTCAAAATACCTTTCATGAAATCACGAAACTTCTTTGGATATGATGAACGAACAACATCCAGACCTTTGATTTCAATTTCATCCACGTCTTTGCTTTCTTCCATGTTGTATACCTTACGCATAGCATAACGCTTTTTAACAACCCAAAAAGCAGATTGTGCTACAACATCAGCTGCGATTTTTATGCGATTGTCGGTGCTGTTGAACATACGCACCATCATAACTTTATAGAAATCGTTAAGTTCATCTGACACGGTTCCAATCATCTTGATTGCAAATGGTTTTATATCTTCAATCTTTTCATGATCAGCCAAGGACTTTATGTCCAAATATAAAGAGTCAGTGTCTATGTAAATAACATAATCTTTATCTTTGGTGCTGCAACGCTTGTTGAACTTACCATTCACATACTTGGCACTGGTCTTGATGATTTCTTGACCAGTCAATGTCACCGCAGCAGCATTGTCCAAGTCGTAAAAACGAAATATGCTCAAACCCAGCACACCATACAAAGAGTTGAGCAAAATCTTTTGTACATGTTGACGACGCTTCCAAAAAACATATTGTTCTTTGTCTTTGCGCGTGCTGGCATCTTTCATCTTGGTTTTATATTCTACACGCTCGGCAAACCATGTCTTGAGAATGTCTGGAATACAACCAAGTTTACTTTGGTCATATACAATTCCATTTGCACTAACTGATAGATTATTATCTACAATGATTTTACCAAAATCTTCATATGTATAAACTTCATTATCAAATGCGATTTTATCACTGGATTTTTTGACCAACTTTTCACTATCCCAATCTTTGATTATGCCCACTTTAGTTTCTGGACTAATGTTGAGACTCATGATCACAGATGGATACAGAGAGTTGATGTCAGCCGAACATACCCAATCATAACGACCAGGCACAGGATCTTTTACATACGCACCCTCAAACCCAACATCGTCAGCCAAATCATCATCTCTATCCACAACGTCTAATTTCAATTTTTTGTTTGGAGCAATCAACTTCTTGCGACGCAGATATGTGAGCAAAGCACCTTCAAGAAACTTGGAAGACATACCAAACTCTTCATAGCCCACATGACAAACGTGACATATGCTCATTGCCAACTCAATAAATTGAAGTTGGTCATTCATTTTCTTGACCAGAATAATATCATGAAGATTATATTCGATGAACTTCTTTATATCACTCTTCATGAGGTCGTTCAATGAACCTTCATATTCAATCTTACCAATTTTTAGTTCTTCTTTAGCAACTGTATCTAGTCGATAATTGGTTAAATTCTTGCCGCTATATTTCTTATATAATACAAGATAATCTAGTGCATTAACACCAGCAATCGTCATCTTGTTTTTATATTTATTGAAATAACAAATATTGATTGGACTCAAAGCATTTGCTGCTTCTTCACCCAATACTCTAACCAAACGAGCATGTAGATATGGAAAGTCAAATCCATCAATGTTCCAGCCACTTACAATAGTTGGCTTAACTTCATCCCACTTTTTTAAGAATGCAACAAGCAAATCTTCTTCATTTAGATATGGCAAAATGATGGTGTTGTCTTTATTTTCGTTTTGTACCACACCATCTTTGTCCAATATAAAACAATAATATGTGTCTTTAGATTCATCAAGCAAAGCAATAGCAGTTACTTCTTTGATTGGGTCTTCGATGTTTGGATAGCCACCAACTGAATCAACTTCGATGTCAATATATGCTCTGCGATGATTTATACTAACTTCATCACTATCAGCATATGCATCAATAAGAACTCTGGTATCTACTGGTATATCAGACGAAAATAAACTAGGATCGCGAAAATTAAATTTTGTAATTCTTTCAAGACTATCACCAAAAATTGATTTATATTTTCCATTCCTAGATTTTCTATAAGCATATGGTTCATCTTTGAACGATGTATAACCATGAATGTCATCCCATAGATGGATGGTTGATGTCTTACGGTCTGCATAAATTGCATGATACATACCAATTATATTGGTCGAACCATCAAATATTGTCAACAATCAAATCGTAACAACACTATCAAAACCTTCTGACTTTGTTGGACCAAACAACTTGCTGGCTTGTTTGTCAATAACCCACTCTGGTACTTTGCGTTCACGTTTGCTATTCTGTGCTTTACAATCACTTACAGGAGTATCAACAAAATATGCTCGCACTTCAGCATTGTTTGCTTTGCCAATATCAATCCAATCTTTGCGTTCTTTGATATTAAGACTTGTGGCATCAATAATAGTATTCTTACCTTGTGATAGATAATCACTTACACGCTTTCTTGCAACTTCAAATACTCGTCCATTTTGACTTTGATCTTCGGCGTTTCCAGTTAGTTCCACACGAACTGCATCAGTTTCCACCAACTCTGCTTTAAGTGATGTTTTTAAGCCAGTTGCATATGTGCTCTTGCCCGAGCCGCTAATACCAACCATGACTGCGAGGATGGGTTTCATACAAAAAATATTCTTATAACCATTATATTGTGTCAATAGTTATTTTACCGTAGGTACGCCTTCTATATTGAATTTTTCAATTTCATTTCCCGTTATTGGGGTTGTGTACTTGTCCAACTCGGCTGTTAGATAGTCTCTGTATTCAACCGGAATCATATCTATGGCAGGTTTATAATAGTTTTCTAGCCAACTTAGGTTCATATCCTTATATTCCGCAATCGGCGGTATATTCAAGTTGTATTTGTTCATCGCGTAAATAAGGCTGGCGGCTTGTTTCAACGGTCTTCCATTCAGAACTTTATAGCTTTCTGGATGAAGTTCGGGTTGTATTCCGGCAATTGATAATTTACGAAAGCATTTATAACACTTACCGCAGGGTTCTTGTCTACCTCTTAGACACGAAATAGAAGTTCTACCATTTGCTGTCAAAATTTTCTGAGTCAAAAATTCTGAACATGGCATGACCGGCCAAAACAATTCTAGTCCAGCTTGCTGAAAAGTATTGAACCAGAATCTCCAAAATTCTACTTGAGAAAAATCTCTATATTTATAGCCTCTATACAAGAACGTGGACTCAAGCATTGTTCCTGTTGCAATATAACCAAGATTCCAATAGTCTGCCATCAATATGCCCGCTGCCGCCAACGCCAAATCCGTACTAAATCCTATATTCTTTCCATGATGTGTACGAATTTGTTCGTGATTAGATTCAAATATGTTTACATCTAGTTTGTTTATATCAAACACATACAACGGATTATCTTGAGTTGCAAGTTTTCCAAGATTACCAACTCGTTTGTGATAAAACAATATTGTGTCATCTTTTGGCAGCAAACATTGAGCGGCCATTGAATCGGCACCTCCACTGAAAGCCAGTCCAATCTTTTTTCCTTTTGTTCTGGTAAATTTATGTTGCTTCAAGTCCTTATACCAAGGATTGAACAATACCAATTCGGCCAATCTAAACAAGTCTGGGTGTACTTCATTCAGCTTGAAGTATACTGGCATGTTGAAATAGAAGATTCCTTCTTCTGATGTTACTGTTATTCGATTTTTGTTTTGTTTCCAGATCATATAGTTGTTTTTATGGTGTATATTCTGCCCAGTGTTTCTTGTCTTCTTTTTTCAAGTAACTTGGATCGAAATTAGCCAACTCGTGTACAGAAGTTATTTCTGGACAATTTAGTTTTTCGATAAGGTCATTTCGTAAGAAGAACAAGTTTTGTGAAGTTTGACCGACCAAAATATATCCTTTGGCTTTTGCCACTTTGTACATTGGTCCAAATCCGGTCAAGTTTTGTGGAGGATTTGTTATTCGATTTCCATCTATATTGTGCCATATATCATCCAATGGATAGTATCGAGGCTCAATTTCGGTCACAAAAAACTTCGGACTTCTGTTTATGTCTTGCAACACCCACGGGTCGATGGAATCGATATCTAAACTCATAAACTCAACTTCCATTGGAACCTGCAACGTGTTTAGTATGTTGTTGATATGGTTTGGAGAATTTTTGTCAACACACACTCTTGCTTGTATCGGATGAAGATTGGGATATTCTTTTTGTAAAACGATCATCTTTTTTGCATTGTTGCTCGCCTCTATTGCATAAACATCAAATCCTCTTTGCAATAATGAAAACGTATTACTATACCACTTTCCATCAGATGCTCCAATATCAATAACCGCTCCACCGTTTATGTTCAACATTCGCAGTATCTCTTCAATAACACCATCTTCTCCACATTGAGATGTATTGTTTTTCTTGAATTTTGCTAAGTAATTGGTAGTTTTCATATATTGCAATTGTCTGGTTCAAACAAAGTTCCTTCATAATCAAATTGCCACATTCCATGCGAATTTCCTCTGTATCCTGCTATGGTCCACGCAACATCACTGCTGCAATTTACTATATACTTACACCGCGACAATATTCTCACTGATACATCGAGTGTCTTGACAAACTCTAATCTGCATTCAGTTGGTAATATTTTATGAATTTCACCATCTGTTTCTGTGGTTGGAATTTCCGAAATGAAAAAGCATCGTTCTTTGAACATCGAAATAAACAATTGTTTTACTTGAGTCCAGTCGGTTTGGATAAGCACTTTCATGTTTGGATTGGCGTTGAGTATTTTCTGAACAACTTCTATGTATTTTGTTGGTTCCGCCAAAATAACTTCTTTGAACTTATCTGTTCCCGTGTAGCACACGCCTATTGTATTGTTCACATCAATGCTATATTTGCTTATGATGTAATCATAGTGCCTCTTTTGAACATCGGACATGGAAAAATACCGATTCAGCATCAAATTGAGTGGGTTCAATTTTACTTGCTTGAACACCAAACCTTTGCTATTCACTCCTTGTCCGGTATATGGAAACTCCACTTTCACAGAATAATCTGGACAAAACAGTAATTCGTACAAATCGGCAGAAACATCATCCTTGTAAAAGGACCACGTGGAAGAACCGTCAATTTTTATATCAAGTTGATCAAGCGGATGACTTGCATTTTGAATGCGTATCAAATGTTGAACTTGCTGTCCAAGCAAGCTATAAAATTCTCCGTCACCCTTTAAGCATTTCACGACCAATCTGTTTACTTCCGGAGATATGTCAAACAACACCGGACTCATGATAGAATATATTCTCTTACAGTCTCTTACTCCCCGCAAGTATTCATCCGTGATTTGCGAAGTGCTTTCGCTCTTGGCTTTTTTACTTTTCAGAATGTCAAAAATTTTCGCCGTCATCAGAATACAATATTCTTGATATTTTCCACTTGCAATTTTTCTGATCTTTCTTGCATTGGCAATAATAATATTGTACTCAGCTTGTGATATTGTTTTTAGTCTGTGACTTACAGATTCCATATCAATTTCGTCAGTTTCTGAATTATAGTAGTCTCGCAAATCTATAAAACAGTTTGTAGGAATGTGATGTTCTATTCTCGGATCGCCCAAATACAATGTAACTTTGTCACACGCAATTCCATCCCACAACTTCTCCGACAAATAGTTTGATTGTATTGTGTTTTCAAGTGCCAGTACAAAATCTATGTTTGGATTTTTTATCAACTTCCACTTTTCCGCTCTCCAATCGGAAACTTTATCCGACTGGCTATTCCAACCAATTCCCATTGCAACGCTTCCTTCATGATGTTTTAGAAAATATTCTCCCATCGTTTTGCGCAAATGAGTGATGCTTTTTGCGTTATCCGGCAGCTTCGCTCCTCTCAATGATTTAGTTTCACTTATTGTACCGGCAAAAAACACTCCACGAGTAGTCATCTTAGTATTTGTTCTCGTCGTATATGGATATGGATCGGCTCTGGTAGGATACCATTGAGCTTCATCATTTGGTTGAAATGAAATTTGATTTGGCTTTGTTGGGTCTGGATTATAGACCACGACTAACATCATGTTGTCAAAATTATTATAACACCATTGTCTGTGTTTTGTGCGAGGAGGTTCGGCTGCAATATACACCGTTTTGTGCATCAAGTCTGGATACTTTATGGTTGATTGAGAAATGATGAAGTCTGCTTCTGTTGGGTTTTTCACCAATTTCACTCCATATTTTTGGTTAAACATGGACATGTTTAAATTCGCTCGTTCCGATACATGGATTTTCAACGGAGTGCTCATATTTTTATCCAAAGTTTGTCCCCAAGTGTAATCTCCGTTATTGGAATATTTTTATATCCCATTTCAATTAAAAGAGGTGATGTATTCTTGGAATTCTCATACAATCTGTGTCCACCGTCTTCCAAGAAAATAATCTCCGGCCTCATTTTTCCCAGTCCAGACAGGGCAAGATATTCTCCTGTTTGAATGTCCATGTGCAATACAGAAATGTCGGAGATTCCCAATTTACTGCATATTGTATCAATTCTCATTCCATCAACTTCCACAGAGCCCCGAAATTCGGCTCCATGAATTTTATTCATGTGAATTGTTGGCTTGTTTATTGATCCAATTCCTCTTCTAAACCCAACCGGAGAATAAAACTGAACGCGTCCGTCCATATCACACGCCGCCGCGTGAATAACTTCTATACCTTCAAGTTTTTTATTGTCTTTCATTTTGTTGAACAATATTTTATCAGCTTCGATGGAAACAACTCTGGATTCTGGGTATGCCGTTTTGAACCCGATTCCATCGTTTCCATTATAGCTTCCAACGTCAAAAAATATTTTGTCTTTTTTAAATTTGATGTATTCATCAACCCAACTCATTTTAAAATAGCTCATATGATATTAATATTTTTGTTTTTCTCCAAAATAAACTTGGCAACATCGGTGTTCAATAATTGGCAATTTGGTATAATACAATGTCCACCTATATTACCGTCTCGATGCTCAAGAATATATTTGTTAAATTGGGGAAATCCCAACTTCTTGTATCCTTCATTGTAAGTTTGATTACACTTGGTATATACCACATCAAAATCCAAATTGTGCTTCTTGCAATATTTCCATATCTCTTTTTCGGCAATGATATTTAAACCATACAACGTTGTGCAATATAGCTTCATAACCTCAAGTGTTTCACGTTTATCAACCTCTTCAATAGGTATACCAGCATCAGTAAAATATTTTTTGAGATATCTATTTTTTGGCGCAAAGTATTTTACAAAGGTCTTTAGACTTTCTTCCAAGTGTGGATGTATGCCTCTTACCGGAGAATAATAGGCACCGCATTTATTAGAAGTCCCCATAGGAACAGTACTATGAATGATGGTGTATTTTGGCTTATACCATTTTTGATACTTCTTTACCTCTCGAATAAACTTATTGTTGTATGGAAAACATATGTGCATAACATGTGCCGAATTGATTTTTGGTATTAATTTTATATCTCTTATATGAATATCATAAACCTTGGTCAACACCGTTTTTAGTGCCAGTCCAATTTCACCATAACCAATTATCAAAGTTTTATGTTTCATGCAATTTTATTATATTTTATAGTTAACATATCTTTAAAAGTATCTGACAAACCATCTTCGTCTCGTTCCAGAAAATAATTATAAATTTCATCGTAAATAGTGGAATCGGTAATGTTATAAAATTCTATTATACCACGAGCATTGAGTTTAACTTGCTTTTTTATATCAATATTCTTTAGAATTGTGTGTCGATCTATATAATTACGATTTTTCTTGTCACCGTGCCATTCGTGCAAAAACTTGTTTTCTATGTAAGAAATATCTCTCCCAACGTAAGAATTAACCGACTTCTTCCAACTCGTATAGATACTGGACTCCGCGTTCTTTTTTATTCCGATGTTTTCATGTGCACTTTTTTCAAAACTGTGATCATACATTGAGTATATAAACACAGTGTCTCCTCCTCCCATAACAGCGTATGGATATAACCCACCATGTTTCCACAACTCTCTTCTTGCTGCCCATGCACCACCGGGATAACCAGAATGTTTTACCCACTCGCTGTGCGGAACTCTATCACGCATATACATGATACTTGGAAATTCTAACACTGTTCTACCATACTTGTCTGTATTATATCCATGGGTATATAATTGTATTAGCTTGTGTTTATCCAATTTTTTGGATGCTTGGTGATACCAATTGTCATTCAAGAATATCAAGTCGCAATCAATCCAAGCAATTTTTGTATATTGTTCAGGTACTTTCTTTTCAACCAAATTTAGACATGCTTCTTTTTGAAAACACACATTCTCTCTCTTAACTTTGAGTTGTGACCATCCGCACATTCCGGTTGTTTCAAAATTGTCTGTTATTGACAATTCCACTCCAAACACTGGTATATCATTCTTTTTCATTTCTCGCAAAAATCGGTGAAAATTTCTCGTTGGATTCATAAATCCACACCAATTAAAATAACATGTAATGATCGCCATATCTTTTTCTTTACTAAAACTGTGAATATTATCCGTCGGTGGGTTCATTGTTGGTAAAATTACAGTGATATCCTCTTCAGAGATTTGACTGCACAAATCCAATTCCAAATTTGGTCGAATAGGATATTGATGCATATCTTCATTCAATTCGTAATCATTCATACAATTATTAAATTTGAAGCAAATAATTCTGGTTTGTTTGGGTTTTTCCATTTCTGGTTTATTCGGTTTTCAATTATGATTTTTCCATATCTGCTTCTCAACTTGGAATTTAGTCCTGTTTCTGGCAGTCTTGTAATATTATTATTATGATATCTTCTATAAAAGAGTGGAACATCCATATGTTGGATATTATTGCCTTGCCCTTCGTATCTTTCTGCAAACTCGGCATCTGCTCCACATTTCCATCCAAAAAATCCATTCATTTTGTAAAACTTATTCTTTTTTATCAAGAATGATGCGTGGGCATATATCTCGGATAATGATAGTTTATCTTGAGTTTTATATCCATTCTTATTTTCAAAATTATAAAATTTGAATTTAAGCAATTCTTTGCCCTCAAAATTTTCCATCAATGTTTGTATTGTATTGGCCATCATGATATCATCAGAATCGAAAAATAGAAGATTATCATGTTTTGCTTTGTTGGCAAGAGAATTACGAATTATATAAGGTCCAACATTCTTTGGAAAATAATATATTTTTATATTCTTATTTTTAAACAATGTGTTTGCATCAATTAGCTGAAGAGTTTTGTAGCAGTTGTCTATACCAAGTAATATTTCATATTTGCAACATTTGTTTGATGATGAAACTATTGAATGTATGCACTCTTCCAAAAATTGCACATTATTATATGTTGGAATCAATATAGAAACTTCATGTGATATATCATCAGATATCTGTTGTAACCATTTTATCATATATTTAAAAATTATACAGACCCCGTGATTGTCGGCGTGACTGTTGGCGTGATGGATTTGGTTGGGGTTATTGTTGGCGTTTTTGTAATTGTTTGAGTCGGAGTTCTGGTAGGAAATGCGGTTGGAGTGGGAGTGGCGGTGTATAGATTTAGTTGAGTCGAAGTTGTCGTCGGGGTTGCCGTCATTGTCCTGGTAGGCGTGTGCGTAGGAGTATTTGTTGGCGTAATGGACGTTGTTACTGTTAATGAAGGAGACGTAGTTGGTGTTTGCGTTAGTACGAATGTTGCAGTAACAGTTGGAGTAACAGTTGGAGTAACAGTTGCCGTGGGCGTTGTTGTTGGAGTTGGACTAAATTGAGGATAAAATGGGCTTTTTTTACTCAATAGTTTCCATCCTGTATTATAAACTTGCTCTGTGGTCTTTACATACAAGTATGTTCCCAACTCTATGTTTTCCAGCAATTCAATATCTTGTGCTGTGCGCATTGAAAATGGTCCATAAAAATAGGAGAAATAAACGTCGTCCCATCCAATAGCATCTGAGCCAGAATTGTTAATCTTATAAAAAGAACCAGTTTTAAAGAATAACGCATTTAATGGAGCATTTAATATACCTTCTGGATTTCCGTCTGGTGGGGGTGCTTTGTTTATTATAAGACTCATATGTGCGTGCTTATAATTATCACTTTGTCATCAAAAAATTCGTATATATCACCATCAAACTGATATAGTTGTGTCAATTTGTTCCATTTACCACAATGTGGACAATTTATGGCTCTACGCTTTTCATTTGAAGTTTTGAATAAATGCTCAATTCTAAATGATAGATTGCAGTTTCCACAAAGAATACTTGGTTTATGGTCTGACCCAGAGAAATATCTTCCCATACATATTTCATCATGATTGACATATATCTTAATCATAACTTTTGAAAATCTTCGTTTTTTGAATTTTGTTAGATTGTCTGTTATTCACAAGTTCAATTAATGTTTTATTAAAAAACTCGGCCAATGAATGAACAATCATCCCCACGATTGCCAAAATTGCAAATACAACAATTGAAAAGAAAATAAACTGAACAATTGTTGACCAGCTTTTGATAATTTCCACAATATCGGTATACATAATTCTGAAACAATTATATGCTTAAAATGTATATTGGCCAGCCTTTTTCGTTTTGATGTGTTATTTTTTACTTTCTTCAACGATCTTGGTTTTTTTTGTGGAGTCTATATCAAATTTTGGAAGATATTTTAATGCTGTTTTTTTCCAAATTTCATTTTCATTTTTTCTATCAAAACACCATAATATATATTTTTCACGTTTGTTGGATCTAACTTGTTCATCCATTTCTCTTAAAAATGCAAATATCTTTTGCCTATTTTCTCCCCATAAAGAAGATCCCATGTGTGAATCATACAAAAAATGCAGATTTTTTCCGGTTGGTCCAAGAGAGAACCAATAAATTTGATCCATAGCCGATTTTGGGAATCCTCTTGGGGCTGATAATTTTACATGGACCGAGTTGTCGTCGGAATTATTTATTGCATCTACAATACCTCCGCGCAAATATCCGGCTGGTGGCTGCATATGTTCTTTCCAACCGTTGGATGCATCTTTTATCATCCAATACACTTTAAATTTTTTTCGTTTATTCTCTTTTACTTTTTTTATTTCTTCATTCAATTTTCCCAAAATTATCGCGATACTGCCGTACTTTATAGGATCTCCCATACCAGAGTCATACATTGCAAATGTAGTATTTTTTATTACTTCAAAAATGAAAAATACAGTATCATTTATAGAAGTAGGCTGTTTGAATCTTAATATTTTTGCGCTCATATATATAAATAGAAAATCCGCCGAGCTTTTAACTCGGCGGATTTTTCACACGATCGTCGTTGATCTATTAACTCACGTGGGCAGTTTCGCTCGCGGGTTGAACCACAGATTTGTTCTTATTGTCGGTCGTCACTTCAGCAACCGAAACCGTTGTCAGCGTATCGCTGGCGGCAATAACACCAGCAGCTTTTGCGGATTCAAGCAATTCCTTGCTGGGATTTGCACGAGAGAATACAAGCTTTGGGCGACCAATGGCGGGTTTGATTTTGCCAATGACCATAACATCTTTGTTTTCAACAGCCTGCTTTACACGAAAGCGAAGGGTGATATTGACTGCATCTGGATACTTACCTTGAATGTCCTCGATTGTAAAGTGGCTTGTGGGCCATTCAATGATGAACGAGTTTTTCTTACTTGTCTTATTTGTTTTATTTGACATATATTTTATTAGTTAGTTGATTTATTTATTTTATTTCTGGCAAACTTTTTATCGCACGTGATCGTTGAATCCATCCGAATAACCATCACGATGCTCATCGCTGGCATCGGTGGTTAGATTGGTCTGATATGGAAGATCATATCTGGCATCGTGTTCTCCTTGAATATAACCATCAGTATATTCATCATCGTCTGCATGTTCGTCGTCCGGAATATCCGAATCGGCTTGGTTTGTACGTTGATTATAACCGTCATTATAACCAATACGATAAGAGTTTTCTCGGCTATAATCACGACTGGTTCCATATTGCATGTCGCCGTTGAGGTCAGACTCACCAAGTTCATAACCTTCGCTATAAGCTTCCGCATTCCATGGCGAGGTTGTGTCAACCTTTGATGTGGTTGAAGATTTGCTGTCACAAGAGTAATCATCTTCACATGCACCATCGGTGGGTTCTTGATTATAATCCCAATCGGTATTGATCTCTTCGGCGTTGCTTGTATAAACAACCTTGTCCAACTCCTTGACAACATCAAGGATTTCGGATGCAACGGTATATTCACACACACGCATCTTGGTGTGACCCTCGTATTTCGGAACGCTCACAACATCCTTGGGGTTGACCTTGACGATCAACAAACGGTTTCCGTTCGCAGAACGGACTTCGCCCTTGACAAAGTGACCATAACCAACGACATAATCAAGAGCACCAACATGCAGACCCTTGCTGCAATCAATACCATAGTTGTCATCAACCATATTGCGAGGCATAGAAACAACCGAACCAACGCTATTCAAGAACTTACCGGAGTAAATATCGGTATAATCGCTGCGAACCGCTTTATATGCCAAAAAGCAACCATCGTCTGTGATAGGAAGACCATAGTTCTCAAGGAACCAATAGGTTTCACTCACGCCGCGAGCAGAAGGATTCTGCATAAGATTTTCAAGGAACTTGACCATATGATCAAACTTGAAACCTTCGCTCATCATTTTGATGATGCGGTCGGTTAGGGTATTATGAACAACAAAACCACCATACAAGATTTGACCATTCTCAATCTTTACACGATTGCCAGTGTATTGAGATACAGCCTTGGCAACATTGACAAGATTTTCAATTTTGTTGAAATCTCCTGCTTTGATGCTGTCAATGATTTTATTATAGTTGGGGTGGTCTGGTGCCACAGTCAAACACTCGTTCTTTAGATAGAGCGTGACGGAGCCGTTGGTCTTGATGACATACGGAATGCTGTTTTGTGTGTTACTCATATTATTTTTTATTAGTTAATCTATTCAATGATGCTATATTATGTGGATTATTTATTAATGTCAATATATTTTAGCTATTTTCGTCAATAAAATTTTCGTCAATAAAATTTTCGTCAATAAAGTTGATGATTTTATAAATCGGTGCAGAAACTGTGGAGTAGTGTTCTCCAATATCGAACACACCAAGATACTTTTCAGTCAACATTTTCTTGAACTCAGTTGGATCAATATCCAACTCGGTATGTTTATTTGCTCTGATGTCAAACAATTCTAAAAACTTGACATTGTTGGAACTATCTTTGAGCAGTTCGCTATAAGATTTTACAAATGTTTGGAACTTTTTGCGAGTGTCAATGTTTGTAATATTGCTCACGATTTGCGGGCAGCGAGTAAGTTTGTTATAAATACCGCTGACTGTTTCAAACTTAGCACGACTTTGCATGCGATACAAATCTTGTTCATGTTTGGCTTTGTCAGCATGCACAACTTTCTTTACAACATCAAAAATATTGATCCATTTGCCAATCTTGAGCAAGTTTTTGTTCTTTACATTGATGCCATAAATAATGGTTTCAGAACCATTGAGCTTGTTGTCTACAAACAATTTTACAGCTTCAGACATATGATCTTCAATATTCTTACCATTGTTCCAAACAGGATCGGCATAAAAGAAATCAACATAATAATATGTACCAGCAGAATCAAATGTAGCGGCTTTTTTACCAAAATAAACATATGCTCCATTATGGTGCTTCTTTGTTGGCTTGATAAACTCACTGATATCTGCATAGAAAATTTCGTCAGTACCAGCGGTCTTTTTTTGACGCGGTGTTGGCGGAGGTTTGGGCAGAGACTCAATATTGGTGACAATATTTTTGTTCCAACCAAAATAATTCATATGCTTATTGAATGTATCATTGTTCTTGGATTCATCGGTGATGATATAGCAAGTCGGAAATACTCCAGTAGCATACTTTGTACGCAAGTGATATCGCAGCCGAGCACTCTTGATTGCGGAAAGATTTGTATAAAAAATATCTACACCACGGTTTTCAGAATACGTACTATAATTTGAAGTGCGCTTGAAACGACCAGTGACGCTATCAAGCATATACACCGTAAATACACTAACAACATTGGTTGTTGAGTCAAATGCTCCAGTTGCTTTATGAACAGTATTGATATTTTCACTGCCATGAGTTACATTCAATCCATTATACTTGATTGGAATATCACCAATGATATTACGAATATGGCTATATTGACTTTGGTAGCCATTATATTTGGCGTATAGATGCATAGCTTCCCAACGACTCTTGGGAGTTTCAATGCTCTTATAAACCATATCTTTTAGTTCAGCCACAGCAGTTCGTAGTACAGAAATAATAGCAAGCGTAGTAGCATTGTTGTCTTCATACTGAAGCTGTTCTTTATTGGGCGCAACTTCCAGTTCACCAATATCAAAGAAAAAGTCAAAGTTGCCATAGTTCAACGCTTGTTCAATATTGTAAGCATCGTTATTGGGAACATTGCGCAAAGCATTGCGCAAAGCACTGGTGTTGATAGGATAGCAATAGTTGCCCATGAACGCATTGCATCCACGGTTATAATAGCCGCCATCATTCTTGCGCATAGACCAACTCTTTCCAGTATAGATATATTCACGCGGCTTATATTCAAGATTGGCACCAACAATGGTTGGACGATAACGAAACGGTTCATATGCACGAACAATCTTGTCTACCCACATACTAATATCACCAATCTTAACACCAAACTTGATTTCTACACCATTATGTTCATTAGAATCTTGTGTAACAACATGCAGAATGCTGGGCGAACCAGACTCATCAATAAAGCAGTTGTAAACATGCTTCTTACCCTTATAGAAAGAAGTTACATTGAAATTGTCGGTATAATTGAACGGAGTCTTGCTACCCAGTCCCATGCAACCATCACTATCATTATCAGCAGTCTTTGTGGACTCAAAATATGTAGTATAGATAGTGTCAATAGCTTCTGGGGTCAAACCAGTGCCAAAGTCACGAACACTGAACCAGGGCTCCAGTGTGTTGGGTGCATGAACCTCAAACATCTTGTCGGTGTTCTTGGCCTTGACATGACTGTCCCACGCATTGGCACCAAGTTCACGTGGAATGGCGAGAATTGGTTCGCTATAAAAACCAGACAAAATCTTGAACGCCTTGGCAGACGCCTTGATCTTGAAACGAGTCGGCGCAGAAAGAATATTGCTGATGACTGGTGAGGATTTTTCTTGTGTGATAATCATGTGTTTTTTATTACTATGCTATTAGTATGCCGACATAATATATAAAGTCAAGACGTTTTGATAAAAAATATCAACTTTCTTTAGAAAGAAACATTTTATTCAATGTATGAGCAATCTGCACAACATTCTGAACATCAACGAATTGTGCATCTTTGCCATACATGGTACGAAACAAGTTGGAATTTTTCTCAGAAAGTTTGCTGTTTGTATTATTACATTCAACAAAATAGCTCAAAACAGATACGCCAATTTCACGAATTTTATTTATTTGCTTCTTTGTGTGTTCTGCTGCGACGTTTCCATAATAACTCACACCAAATGCAGGTTCGCCATCAGACAGATTTACAAAATAACTATCCATTTCATGTGTAGAAGCAGGAATATGCTTGATAATTGCCTGAAATGCAAGTCCTTCTGGAGTAGAACCATGTGGAAATAACAATGGAAATAATTGAACAATCTTATTGAACTTGTCTTTACGCGAATCATATGCCAAAACAATATAAGGAGTTTCATATCCACCACGATCTTTAGAAACTCCACTTCTAAATGAAATACTCAAATTTACATTACTGATCATACTAACAGCCTTCGCAATTGCAACAAGTGTTGTCATTGTTTTTTCCCACTTTGTTTCCATTGAAGAAGAAGCATCCACAGTTACATGCAAATGAGCATTCTTATATTTGTCTGTGGTGGTTTGGTAAAACAAATTTTCTCCTTGAAATCCAATAGATGCCAACAAACGTTTATCAATCTTACCTTTTTGTAGGCGAGTAAATTTTGTGGTTTTTACTTCACTGCGAATTTGCAATTTTCTACCAAGCATGGTTCCGATAATAATTCCCTGCTGTACTCCTCGCGTAGAAGCGGGATTTCCAGTTTCGCGAGAAAACTTGCTGGTGTAAGGAAATTCCGATGTCATCATGAGTTCACGAGTCATGTTTTTTACCACAATACAATCAACCTTTGGAACAGTTTCATCTCCCACCTGTACAATATCAACGGAGCTTTGTTCAAGGATTTGAAGTTTTTTGATTGTATCTTTATCAAATGCAGATTGCTTGACTTCGCGTGTAACAATTTGTTCTTGTTTCTCAATGAGTTTATCGACCTTTTTCTTTTCGGCGTTGGACAAATCTTTAGACGGATTTTCATCCGGTGTTTCATCAGCATCGTCTTGAATAGGATTGGCAGAAGAAGGCGTACCTCCCAATACATCATCAACATCATCGTTGGAATCTGACTGTTCTGATTTATCATCGGATGGTTCATCACCGCCAGATTGCTTATCTTGATTGTCTTTATTTTTGTCTTGTTGCTTGGGATTTTCTGTTTCTTCTACAACACTCTTGAGTATTTCTTCTGTGATTTCATACGCAAGTTCTAAGCGGTTCTTTGGATTCTCAAGTTCAGTCCTCAGAATATTATTTAAATCCAATAGTTCACCAATCTTACGCAAAGCTGGTAAGGCATCCAAGTCGGTATTAACATTGGTGATATTGGTGAAACGAAACTTATAGTTTTTGACAGTAGCATTTCTATAAGCATCGGACTTCAATGCTTCACCAATTTCGGGCAGATTGAAATAACGGTCATATAATGCTTGATAATATCCACGATAGCCCGGTGCACTTTCATATGCACATGCATCAATATATCTATCTTCAACTACATTGAGAATATATTTCGCCAATTCACTAATATAGTTTTGATCAAAATGACCTTTTGCAGCAGCAGTCAAACTGCGAGGAATTTTTCCCCACATGGTCTTGATCAAGTCAAAGTCGCTTTTGACAATATGCATGGCTTCGTGCAACGACAATCCAACCGTTGGATCAAATTCACCCTTGGTCAATTCACCACCAATGTAAATAACTTTACCATCAGTCATGGATGTTGAGTTCTCGGCGAAACGAACAGGAATGTTCTTTCCAGTAAGAATATATACAAAGTTGCCAATAGCACGGCGATATGCCGAAAGTTTCAGCAACGCCATTGTGGAACTGGCATCAAACTTTTGAGTATTGAAATCGTCGCCAAGCCAAAACTTGGAATGATCTGCTAAAATTTTTGTTTTCATCAAAACGGGGGCAAATCGTCTTTATTCTGTTTGTTTGTGTTGAACACTTTGTTCAATGGATCGGCTTTGACCGCAACATGTTTTTGTACAACTTGTTTGACCATTGTGCGTTCACTGTCCAAACCACCATCGTCTGGATAGTCGGGGTAAATGACCATTTCAGCCAACTCTACCAAGCTAAATCCATCCACGGTAAGTTCGGCCATTTCTACAACAGAACGAGTAGAAACAAAACGACTCAACTTTCCTTGCTTTGTAAACTCACGAGTTGTAGCAGCAATTTGTGCAATCTTGTCCATGAGATGAATATCGGCATCAGGACAAACCACCTTTATCAACTTCAGTTCTTCTTCAGAAGAAAGAATATCAACTTCAATCTTAACCGTGAAACGATCGGTCAAAGCTTTGTCCATGACTCGTGTAGCGGTATAATCATTGCCAATATTTGCCGTGGCAATGAAACAGACGCCTTCTGCTACCTTTACGATCTTCCCGCCCCACTCATCCAATCTCAAGTATCTCTGGTTATCAAGGACGGGCATCAATATATTCACGGCGTCTGGATTTGCACGGCTTAACTCGTCAAGCATGATGATCGAATTTGGAGTTAAAATGGCTTTCACAAATGGAGACTCCTGAAAAAATGTTCCCGTCTCTTTGGAGAACTGAGTGTTTCCAATTAAAATTGCGCGGGCGTCCTGAGAACTCCCCAAATTTATTGGACAAAAAGGTCTTCTTTTTTTATATTTTATCTTGTATTTTTTCATAAAATTTAATGTTTTGGTATAATCGTTTTATATTTATTTTTACATCAACTTGGGAACTAAAATGAATAAATATGTGTATGTGATATTAGATATAACAATCCCCTGTAATATAAAATATGGAGAACATGAATTTTCAGCAACGCCAATTTATATAGGAAAGGGTAATTATAATAGATGGAATAGTCATTTTATAAAAGCGAGACGGGGTGATACGCGGACCTGCATAAGAGCAAAAATAAAACAACTTATTGATAGTAAGAACACCCCAATAGTAAAAGTATTATATGAAAATTTAACAAAGGATGAGTCATCAAGATTGGAAATTGAGTTGATACGTGTCATAGGTAGAAAAATTTCCAACGATGGTCCTCTTTATAATATAACTATCGGTGGAGAAGGTGGAGACACATATAACAATAATCCAAATAAAGAAAATATAATAAAAAAGTTGAGAAACAGGCCAACCGTCTGGAATAAGGGAAAAACAAAAGACACAGATATTAGAGTAAAAAAACTATCTGACACGCTGAAAAGTAAATTGAAATTGGGAGAAATCATAATGCCATCTAGACGCGGAATTTTATGGGACATGAAAATGAAAAAAAGATTGAGTGAATCTCATCAAGGAATAAAATTGGCTACCCCAAGAAAAGATGCCAACCGGTATAAATTTACGAATGTGTTCGGAGAGACGATTATATTGGTTGGAACAAAAAGGGTTGATGAATTTTTGTTGTCTATGTATCCAGAATTGACCAGATATAAACTGTTACATAATAACAGATCCAATTTCAAATTAGAGATCATTTGATTTCTTCTATTTTTACAATAACCACGGACGGTTCGGTTTTAAACACATTCAGTTGTTCTTCCGTAACTTCTTCCTCAATAACTTCCTCCATCGCATCAACCAAGCATTGAACTGCCAATGTTTTGCCTTGACCAGCCGGTCCAAGCAACAGAATATTTTTGCCACGCAAAGCACTGCGTACAAGATACTTCCATTTCAATTCGCCCATAAATAGCTTTTCGGGCTTGAGTGAATAGCAAGTATCAATGATGTCTTTGACTTCGTTGATTGAATATTTCTTTGTTTTACTCATGTGCATAACTATGCACACATTTTATAGAAAGTCAAGTACCATATCATAAAAAACCCCACTTTTATATGGTGGGGATTTTTGGGTATAAACAAATGTTATTTAAATTTTTACCATGCTCTGCAACTCCAATATCTTGCCGATGTTCTATCTTTTGCCGTAGAACAATTATGTCTTGCTCTAAAACTCTTTCTACGCTTTGGATTGCTCTTTTTTATACGCATGTTTGGATCACCAAAATTAACTTTTACAACATTACCTTTTGGGTTCTTGACATAAACTTTTGATTTTTTTACATCACCCTTCATAGGAACACCAAGTTTAACTTTACGACCATGATATTCTGCTTCTTCTATTTTTTCCGGGTCGTATTTCATATCTCCATATATTTCATAAAATTCATCACCTTCGCATGTATGTTCATCACCTTCTGGAATCATATCTAAATTAGTTTTGCGATAACAATCTTCCCAAATTTCGTTTGTTCCTTCTTGCATTGCAGATTCATAACATTCCAAGCATTCATCTTGCATCTTGGATTGTTCATTATACATTTCTTCTATCATTTCTCTTATCAGGTTTTTTAGTTGTTCTTTTTTCATAATAGATTCATTAGTTTTTTTGCGACCTTGGCAATGTGCTTTTTGACTAAATCCTTTTGGATGACTGCAATCTATACTACTCTTGTATTTTTCGCTCCATTTTTCCTCTAGTTCTTCTTGTTGTTGTTCGGCTTCGTTTTTAACGCAGTTTGGATATTTTTTACCAAACATAGTTTTCATACCATCTTTGTGATAGCCTTTCCAACATGCTTCATCAACTTTTTCAAATCCTTCTGATTTATTACCCCAGTTTTTGGCACCTTTCTTACGACACTTTACGAGCGCACCAGATGCATATGCACTTGGCCACACTTTGTAGCGTGATTTGACCTTATAATAACAAGCATCTTTCTTTTCGTTCATTAGTGCTTCTGATACAAGTTCACCTCCGCAGATTGGGCATTTGTGCTCGTTCATTTCATTATTCTTGTAATAGAAACTATGAATATCTGCTTCTGGATCATACTTTACCACCAAATCCTTGACTGTAAATTCATTTCCATATTTTTCCACTGCTTGGGCAAAATTAGTGGCATCACCAAAAATATGCTCAATCACATCATCGTCCTTGCAGTTGCCAATATAATTTAAATTGTCAAAATTTTTCGGGGTGATTTCTTCGGTTTTTACATTCTTTGCTTTACCTTTACGGTCTGGGTTTGGATCTTCACGGCGTTTTCTGCGTGCAGCAGTTGCTCTGGCTTTTTTACCCATACCTTGTGCAGATTTTAATGGACGGCATTTTGGCTTGCCTTCGCTTGACTTTTCTCTGGCACAATCGCCTCGGATCTTGCCATCAGGTCCAAATCTTACCCATTTCTCTTTGAACCATTTATGAAGATTTTCATCAAGTTCGGTGAGTTCTTGTTCAATCTTATCGTACATAGATTATTTCTTTTCTTTGAGAGCAGGAGTATCTTTTAGCTTTGTGGTCAGTTTGTCTGAACTTTCCATGTCTTTATCAGTTTTTAAGTGAGCTGTTTTCGCATCAGCTTTGTTCTTTAAGATACGATCAATAATCTTTTCAATCTTATCTACCATTTCTCCACCCATTGATGCAGATACATCTTTGTTGATTGGACCATTTTCTTTGTCTGCTTTAACATCTGCTTTTTCAGTATTGTCATCTGCAATATCAATCTGCAATTCTTCATCAGCATCATCCATAGTATCTTCCAACTTCATGTCTGCATCTCTTTCGGCTGTCTTCAGTCCAAATCCTTTTAGACTTTTGTCATATGCTTTTTGAACATATGTCTTTTCAGAATCACCGGCATGTTTCTTTACAAGTTCCATAGCAGCTTCAAGCGATACGCCACGAGCAATCTTGCGTTCAGATTCATTGGTAACTGATACAACATCATAACAAGCATCGCAATTTTTATTCAATTGAACTTCTTGATTTTTTGTTGCTCCCATCGTTTTGCCTGTACCACGAATTTGCATAACTGTTGATTCTTTACCCAGTGATTTATTCAATGCGTCTATGCCCACTATATCTTTTTTGTCATATTGAATTGGTGTGCCAAATTGATTGTTGGCAATTTCTTGTAATACTAATTTCTTGATGGCTTTTTTGATAAGATCTCTGTTGTTCATAGTGTATATATGCGTTTAGTATATAAATAGTTAGGTGCACAAAAAAACCGCCATGTTATTGGCGGTTTGTGTTGTTTTTATAATATTTAAGCCTCACAACTCTTACAATCAAGGATACTTCGTCCAAGTTCTTGGGCTGGGTTTGTGCCGCGTTGATAATATAGGCACTTTATGCCCTGTTCCCAAGCGAATATAATCAATTGGTTGACTTCTTTGACCGAAGTCTTGGGATGAATCTGTAAGTTTATACTTTGCCCCTGATCAATAAACTTTTGACGAGCAGCAGCCTGTATTACAATTTCCTTTTGACTGATTTCACCAAATGTCTTGAACACTTCTTTTTCATGATCGCTCAAAAATTCAAGGTGCTGCACAGAACCACCCTTGTGCAGAATACTCTTCCACACTTCTTGAGTGTTCTTGCTATGTTTTTCTAGTACATTTTCAAGATATGGATTGCGATAAGTGAACTTACCTTTAGCCAAATCTTTTGTATAATAATTGCTGTTGAGCGGTTCAACAGAAGGAGATACTTGACCCAAAATAAATGAACTGCTTGTGGTTGGTGCGATTGCCATTGTGGTGACGTTTCTCAACCCATACCCCTTCAACAATGCTGGTTCACCATATTCTTCTGCCATTTCTTTACTTGCAGCAATACTCTTGTCGCGAATAACACGATGGATTTGAGTATTGAGTAGTTTGGCTTCTAAACTTTCAAACGCAATCATTTTGCTTTGCAGATATGAATGCCAACCAAGAACTCCAATACCAAGTGCTCTTTGATTTTTGGCAAAGTTATGAGCAGCCTTGAGAAACGGAATATTTTCAGTTGCATGAATATAATCTTCCATCACAGCATCAAGAAAGTATGTCAATGTTTCAACGGCGTCTGTTGTTTTCCAATCATCATAATGAAGCAAGTTCATAGATGATAAATTGCAAACAAATGTTTCATCTGCCGACGAACTCAAACAAATTTCGCTACAAAGATTAGAAGCATAAATCTTCATCTTTTTATCTTTGTATACTTGAGGAGCGTTATTGTTTACATTGTCGCTGAAAAAGATATATGGATAACCACTTTCAAAACGCTTTTTGAGCACTTTTGCCCAAATTGATCGAGCGTCTTTGTCTCCATCAATCATCTTCTTCATGAACTTGTTATTGACACAAACACCAATACTCAAATCTTGAATAGCATGACCTTCTTCACGGATACCGAGAAATTCCATAATATCTGGGTGGTCAATTGGCAAATATGCAGCAAATGAACCTCTACGAACATTTGATTGTGAAACAACTCTGGTCACGCTGTCAAACATTTCCATAAAATGAACAGGACCAGAACTGGACCCACCAACGCTGATTGGTGTGCCTCTGGCTCGCAGTTCTCCAAAATATCCAGACGTTCCAGCACCATACTTTGTGAGCATACCTACTTCAGCAGTCTTTTCTAGAATAGAATTCATTGTGTCAGACACATACGACCCATTGCATGAAATAGACAATCCTCGCCCATTGCCAAAATTTGCCCACACTGGCGATGATAAACTATACCATCCCTTGTGCATATAAGACTCAAACTTTTCAGCAAATCCTTTTTTCTTTAGAATTTTTTCAGCAGCCTTTGATATTTCAATAATTCGTTCTTCGGGTGTTTGACCCTTGGGTAGATATCCTCTTTCAAGAAATGTTACGCTGTCTTTGTTTAGCCAATAAATGTCTTTGCTCATATATATTAAAATAGATCGTCGAATGTGATAGACTGTGTTTTCTTGGAGTACTCTACAGGACGCTTGTGAAAAAAATCAGTCATAGTATTGCCCATTACATCTTCATCCATCCACATAGTCAAATCAATAATTTCTTGAGACACATTAAAAATCTTTTTGAATCCAATCATTTCTAGTGAATCATTTAATCTCTTTTGTACATATCCTTTGAGAATATCTGCACTGATTCTTGAATCTTTGTAGTCACCAATCATCCAATCAATGATTTTAGATTCGGCGTCGTAGGATTCTTTGGCTTCGTGCAGAATGCGTTCTTCCAATTCGGCGTCAAATAATTCCGGCATTTCTTGTCGAATTGTATTTACGATCTTAACGCCAGCAAGACCATGCAATGTTTCTTCTTTGGCTGTATATGCAACTTGTTGTGCAGTGTCTTTGAGTAGACCCTTGTAGCGATTAAACCAATTGATGATATAAAACTGACTAAATAATGACACGTTCTCTACATACAATGTGAATAGAATAAGAGAGTATACAAATTGTTTTTTATCATTTTCATAGTTCTTATCAAGATACTTGCGTAAATACTTGATTCGTCCTTGAATAATATCCAACTTTAGATTTTCTTCAAATATATCTTGCAATTGTAGCACATCCAATAGTTTTTCATATGCATTGTTGTGAATAACTTCAATGTTTCCCATAGTAATACCCAAATCAGATAATGCTGGATGTGGAAGTGTGTCACCCAACTTTGTCCAAAACTTCTTTACAGAAATTTCAATTTGACCAATAGCACTCAATGTGTTCTTGATAATGAGTTGTTCTTGTAGAGTCATCTCAGTCTTGTATTGTTGCAAGTCAGATGTAAATGTGAACTCATTTGGAGTCCAATGTCCTGCCCACATTGCGTCTATATATTCTTGTGCCCAAGGATAGCGATTCGGTTTGCGTGCAATTTGTTCGTCGAAAATAGTCATAAAAGTTAATTTTTGTTTGGGTGTTGTGTGGTGAATAAATACATTTTATAAAAAATAAATTTGTAAAAAAATTTTAGAATATTTTCTTACAAATTGGTGTTTTCGCCATTTTGCTTTTGGCGACCACTGTTCCATTTATTTTTCAACATGTTCTTTACACTATTATCATCACCTTCCATAGTGGATTGGATTGCCATAGATTCTTTGGATTTGGCGTCATACAAATCAATTTGACCAGTGCTGGTGTTCATATTGGCATACAAGGTAATACCATCCGGTCCAAATCTATTTTTGATAACATGACAACGAGCAGTGTTGTTGGCTTTGTCTGTTGTATTACGGGCAACACTCAACACAAAGTCGGCAGTCATGATCTTACGATATGAATCGGCGATGTTATGGGCTTGAACAACATCTTCTTGACCACCGCCGCGATTGGTTTGTGAAGCAGTCCATACTGGAATCTGTAGTTCACCAGCAGCCTGACGCAGTTCTTCATATATACCACCAGCCTCGCTATAGCTATTGCTGTTGGTTTCTTTTTCAAGAGGACGCAAAATGTCGGCATAATCAACCACCATTTCATCAATATGAATTCCTTCCAATGCTTGTATGCGTTCAATATGAAACTTTAATGATTGAGCACTTACTGTCTTCAATGGAAAATACTTTACAAAAAGTTTTCCTTTGATGTCTTTGATTTTTTCTTCAACGTCGGATTGACGATGTTTAATTTCTTGAAACTCAATTCCTGTAAAACAACAATCATAACGAAGACCAACATAATTTTCATTTAGTTCCAGTGTGAAGTGAGCAATATTCTTTCCCGATTTCATTGCTCTGGCACCCAATGAACATAGTAACCACGAGTTGTGAGATAAAATTCCGTTGCTGTAATAGCAATGTACGTCCTCAACTGATATGTCATATAATATTTCATCATTTCCATAATGCTTTTTCTTTATGGAGGTTGTGCCAGATTCTGTCTCAACTACATCCGACTCAATAATATCTTTTACTTTTTTCCAATCGCCATTAACTTTTAATTGGTGATGATCGGATGTTTTCAATGTTGTATTATTTTTAAAATACGTGGTGACTGTTTTTTGTTTCTCCGTTCTAAACGCAGTCACAATGTGTTTGTATCCATACGGCGTATGTACGGATAGTGGAAAAGGCACAGTCAATGCTGCCAATTCTTTATCTTCAACGCCAATTTTATGAAATAGGTCTTTCATAGAAATTTCTTCTGTTGTTAGTCGTTTACGAATTACCATATAAAAATTGTTTTATTTTGTTGATTGATTGATTTTTTTGCTCGTTCCAATCCGATTCCCACACTTCTAGCACATCATACCCCATCGTTCGAAGTGTGTCCACTCTTTTCGCATCCTTATTCCAAATCTCTTGGACCGAACGAGGTGTTTCCATATAACCGGCTAATATTTCGTTTGATTTATAAATAGTTGGATTTGCGTGCCAAAAATCCCCATAAAATTCAATTATTTTTTTATTAACTATGACATCGACAATATATGCACCGATTGGTTCATTTGCCGTTGCCGTGGGTTCTATATTTTCTTTAATATAATTATAAAATTTTATTTCCGCTTTACTTCTACCGGAAAATTTTCCAAAGTGAGAAGCCCATTGCCCCGTTCCAATTTCATCAATTTTTTTACGCATGGACGACGATATCTTCTCACACGACTCAGCTGTTCGCGTATGTCCCAAAAATTTTGAAGATTTTGCAGACAATTTGGCTTGTCTTTTAGAAATTTCCGTCTTTGCCATATCTTCGGTATAACCTTTAGAAATCCAATACTCCACCAACATCCAAGATCGCTTCCCCCAATTTCCTTTGGCAACTGATTTTTTTGAATTTGAAGTTTGTATTTCTTTTATTTTTTTCTTGGCTTCTATATCCGAAAATCCTCGTGTCGTCCAATATAATTTGGTGTAAATTGATCCGCCCATTTTTTGTACATCCGACATACGTTTGATATGGGCGGGATCTTTACATTTTTTTATATTTATGTCTGACAATTTTTTTTTCTGTTGATCAGACATTACTGACAATGGGACGTTTCCAAATTTTATTTTGTAATCGGTTCCATTAGTAGCATGTTTATGACGTATATGAGAAACTAATGACGATGCGGAGAATCCGCAAATTTTGCATGTTAATATGTTCATACCAAATAAATATCAACAATTAACACAAAAACTTCATTTTTTATGTTGTTTTTCCGAATCCAGCACCTGCAACTTTAGTTGCTCCAATTCAAACAAAATATTGTCAACTTGCCAACCAAATAGCATTCTGCCATCAAACTCAAATTTATCAAATGGTTTAAACCATAGTATATATTCTTTGCCAGAATTTCCTTTTATTGGAATACCCGTTTCATAATATTGAATATCAATTTTTGTGTTTGGGCCGACGCACTTTCCAATGCCCGCTGGAGCCACAATAATACCAAGTTCACCAGGTCCAAGACCACCATCCATGAGGCTGTCAATGACTTCCCAACCCGTTGATATAGTCTTGCGGCACATTTCACTCATACGACCAGCAACTTCTTTATGGTAGTTGTGTCCAAGATTGCGTTCCATGCCAGCCTTCATTGCCTTGTCAACCAGCCCCTTTATTTTATCATATTCACCAGTTTTTAGATGATCAACTGATTCAATAATGGCACTCTTCAACTTTTGATTCTTACAGAATTCAAGAAATTGTTCGCGCACAAACTGCAAATCTTTTTCACTGATTTTTGTGTAAACTTGTGTTAGTTGCTGTACCACAGATGATTTGAATGCATCGTTTTCAATAGTGTCAATACGAACCTTGAATACTTGCGGTGTTGGCAAGTCTTTGTATTGAATATGATATTGAATAATTTCTTTGAGAATCCATTGATGGGCTTCGTTTTCAAAAGCATCCACATCAATAATGTCGCATATTCTTTCAAGAAATACTTTGTCAGTTAAAATACTTGCTACAATTTTTACTTGGAATTCCAAGCCAAATTTATGTAGATTGTCGATGATTACTGGTGCCATAATAGTTATTTGTTAATACGATATTTCGTATTTGTTATTTAGTCAATTGTTAATTAGAATGTAAAATTAAGAAGTGGCCAACACCGATAAAGGATAGAACACTTCTTGCAACCACACATGAAAATTTGGTATACTTGTATGCATACCATATGTGGTTAGTTTCTGAATAAACCGAAACTTGTTGAAATCATATATGCGTTGTACCGATTCGTCAATCTTCATTTGCAAAGATGGTGCAAAACTCGGTTCTTTCAGTTGCATCAGCGTATAGTTACGTTGTACAATTTCTGAATTTTCAATAACCGTAGCATATACTTTAGACTCATTGATACAATCTTTGGCTCGAAGTAGAATATTTTCTACCGAAGTCTCGGTTGATTCAACGAGCATAGGAAATCTTTTGATCGCAGTTTTTAGTCCAATGCCGCTTACACCATCAATATTATCAGAAGAATCTCCTTCTAGTATACGATAATAAATAAAGTTGCTGGGATGAATACCATACTCATTGATTACATCCTGTACTCCATAAATCTTTTTCTTGATTGGACTCCAAATTTGTACACGATCATTTACCAGTTGTAGAAAATCTTTATCAGCACTCATGATAGTGATTCTACTATCTTTATACATCTGTGTGGCAATATATCCAATTGTGTCATCTGCTTCAATATAATCAATTGATACAATACTCACTGGCAGTTCTTGTAGAAAAGATACAAGTTTGCCCATTTGCTCTACAACCGATTTTTGTTCAGTATTTCCATCGCTCATATCTTCATATGCACGATTGAGTCGTTTCATAACCTTTCTACCATCTTTATATTGTGGATATAACTTTCTGCGACGTTCACTGCCACCTTTGCCGTCAAATACAACAATGACTCTGGTTGGACGCAACAGTTTGATAGCATAACCCAAACTACTCAAAAACCCAGACACGCCACCAACATGCTCACCATTATCACTCAAAGTTGGCACTACGGTCCAACAACGAATAAAATTGTTGGTTCCATCAACCACAAGAATATCACTATTTTTTTCTTTCTTTGTGTTTACAGGCAATGAAGCATGTTCAGATTTTATCTGAGAGAATATTGATGCGAATTTCTTTTTTGTTGGATCTTGCATTTACTTTGTTTGTTCCAATATGGCGTTGAAGAATCTTTGCATATTGTGTAGATATGATAATCCACCAACTTCTTTTATACCACTGTCATCTACTTTACAGAATGTTGATCCCATTAGTTCATTTCCTTTGAATCGTATTTCACAAAGCATAACAGTGCGAAGTGCTACATTGTCATGTTTTGTAAAACGAACAAGTTGCTCATCATATCTAAGATTGCATTTATTTGTAGTCAAATATACATTATCTCCATATCCAGTTTTATGAATTTCAATCTTCTTTTCTTTGCACCATTTCTGAAATTCTTCTGGTTCAGCGGGTGTAAAATTTGATGTAATATATCTATTTTTTGTTGCCATAATATTATTCGGATGCTGGACCCCAATTACCTTCCATCAACTCCTGCTTTGCTTGTTCAATGCATTGCTGCAAAGAATATGTGGGACCACCTTTATCTTGCTCTCTCCAAAGCCAACGCCCATAATCTTTAATGTCAGCCGAATATGTTTTAAACACTTCTTCTTCAGTCATCTTTTCAAAACTCTCATAACTCAATTCTTCGAGAGGAATTTTTTTCTTGTTTTCTTTTTTTGTAGCCATAATATTTTATTTGAGAACCGTGTGGAGGTATTTCACTCCACACGATTAATTTCTTTAATCTTCCATTCCTTCTGCTTCCGAATCATATGAAATATCATCTGCCATTTCACTATTCGGTGCCTTGTATTTCATTACGAATTGCTCGCAAATCTTAGAATACAAGTATTCTTTACATTCGGGGCGATCAACAAGCAACTTTGGCAAGTCTCTCTTTTCAAACACAACGGTTTCTGGTTCTTTACCAGCAACCTCCATGATGAATTGAAGATTCTTTGCTTTCTTGTCTTCTTCTTTTTCTTCTTCCAATTGCTTCTTGGTTTTTTTCTCACCCGCAACTTTGACCTTCTTGGCGTTGGTAACAACATCCCATTCAATCAATTTTTCCAACCAATTTCCATAGTTGTCAATACCACGGTCAAAATAGATATCAAACTCAACAGAACGCATTGGTGGTCCCATGCGGTTTTTGATAACCGTGCATTTGGTTTTGATACCAATTGCTTGCTTGTCGTTGTTTTTGATTTGACCGATGCTCTTTAGACGCAAACGCAACGAGGCGTGGAAAGCAAGAGCCTTGCCACCACTGGTTGTGTATGGATCGCCCAGTCCCACAAAGCCAACCTTTTGGCGAAGTTGATTGGTGAAAGCCAAACAAATACGCTGTTTGGCAATCAGCCCTGTGATCTTTCTCATTGCTTTGCTGATTGCGATGGCTTTGCCAGTGGCATAACCATCAGCACCGTGATCGCTTGCCATTTCCTTTTTTGTGGAAGCAGCAGCAACCGAATCAACCAGAATTGTAACAAGACGATTCTTGCTGCTCTTGCGAACATAACCGATGATTTCCTCGATTTTATCAAAGATATCTTCGACAGTATCAACATTGATATACAACATTTTTGGTACATCAACTCCAATTGCAGTCAAGAATTCAGTTGAAACGGATGTTTCCGTGTCAATGAAAACTGCCATACCTCCCTTGCGTTGTGTTTCTGCAAGCAAATGAGCACCCATTAAACTTTTTCCGGATGCTTCAAGACCAGTTAGTTCAGTGATTCGACCCACGGGCAAACCCGCGTTTGGACGATTGGCAATAGCCAAATCAACCAAACTGTTTCCGCTAGAAACCCAATCAACTATTTGAGAAGGATCATCTTCGGCGTCAAGAAAGAAAGCAACTTTACCGTCACTGTTCTTGTTGATAGACTCGGCCAATGCTTCTGCCAATTCGTCTCGACCGGATGTAATTTCTACTTCTACGGACTTTTTCTTTTTTTCTTTTTCCATAATAATTATTATTTTTAAAAGTTAAAAAGGGTGTACCATTGTGTACAACAGTACACCCTTTTATAATTTAGTTTATTGATTGATCAACGCTTATTAGGCGTTGTTGAACAAATCATTAAACTCGTCAGCAATTGCCTTTGTGTTGGCAGGAGCCTTGACAGAAGCCTTGGCGGTTGCACTCACAACCGGCTTTACAGCAGGTTCTTCCGATGCAGTGTCGGTTGTTTCTGGTGCAGAATCACCGTCTGGATTTGCTTCTGAGGCATTGAGCCAAGTATCCATAACAGATGCCAGTTCATCATAAGTCAATTCAGGAAACAGGTCTGTGACGTTCTTCTGATTCTTGACCTTTTCCTTGACTGCACCATCATTCACATCAAACGCAACAGTTGCGTTTGGCTTGACGCGAATTGTAGTTTCTGGAAATGACTTTCCGGTTTCTTCTGCGGTTTTGAATTCCACAGTAATATCTCGACCAGATTTTAGGTCAGTAATATCACCATAGTCAGGATCAGCAATGATGGCAAGAATTTCTTGATATACTTGCTTGCCCATACCCCAGAATTTCACACCTTCAGATTCTTGACCGCGAACAAGAATAGGAACATATGTACGAAGTTTTGGTTCCAATGCACGACCCTGTTTCCATTCTTCTTTGCTGCCAGTCTTCTTGAGCTTGCTGGCAAACTCAACGATTGGATCTGGACGACCAAACGAAGATGGAGACAAATATGTCTTACCGTTCATGTTGTAATGAAAAAGCAGTTCAATGAACGGATTTTCAGGATTGTGTGAGTAAGGAACAATACGGATCGTTTGTTTACCTTGTGGTTTCCACAATGAAGTGGATTTTGTTGTGTTGCTCTTGAGAGAATCAAGACGCGATTTAATTTTTGATAGATCTAATGCCATAATTTTTTATTTGTTAATGTTTAATCTTGTTTGACCAATTTGAAATGCATCAACTAGGTCAAGGTTGATACAATGCATCAACAAATGACAATGGTCAATCTATAATAAGCAATATGCTCATTTTTTAATCGTTAATTAGTCATTTGTTAATTCAAATATAAGTATAAATTCATAGGTTAAATACCCAGAAAATTTAGTAATTATATTTTAATAATTTTGACTAATTTTGTTGGCGTGATTTTTACTTTTCCGTCACGCGATGTGATAAAACAGCTACGATAATTGTTCCAAGATATTTGATGTGAAGATGACATTACTCCATTATTCTCAAGTTTGATCAACTCATTCAAAGCATTTATGCTATAGATAATGTTATATTCTTTTTTACGATGCACGCTCATGGTATGTGGATAAAACTCACTGCCATTCTTTACTACATTATAAGTCAAAAATATATCGTCAATATTGTCTCCACTTTGTAATACATACACTTTATTGTCTACGATTTGATAATAGCTGCTTAATGCAGTTATTTCATTTTCGTAAGTTTGATATTTCGCAAACGTACACAACAGTTGTGCATTATATTCTGGCATCTGTGTTATGCTTTTGGAATAATTTTTTCAGCAAAGATTTTGTATTCTTCGCGATCATTATTTCGTATCGGAACAACTTCACCAGATAGTCCTACTACAGCAACCGGATTGCCTTCGCCGTCTTTATATTCTCCATATGGAGTAGATGTCCATCCACGTTGAATTGCAAATTTTGTTGAAGCCGCTGCGTATTGTGCGGGTGGAGTTGTAACCACAGGAACGTCTATCGCAGGAGTTTCTGCCGACTTTGTAGATATGAAATCCGCATCTGTCGGAGAATCTGATTTTTTTGATACAGGTGCTGTCGGTTCTTTTGATGCGACGGTTGGCGCGGTGGGCGATCTTGCTGGTGTCGCTAGGTCGGGTTTTTTTGTCAGTGCATCCAATCTTGCAGATCTTGTAGATGAACTCGGTGGTTGTGGTGAACCCTGCGGTTTGGTGGAGACGGGGTCTGCAATTGGTGATAATTTTTTGCTTGGTGATTTGGCAATTGCTGGTTCTTCTTGCTGTGTGGTAGATGCCACCTGCTGTGTTTGTCTCTTTTGCTTACCCCGTTTTTTGTAATACAAATTCATTCCACCTTTTCCGCGAGTTGGATCAGAAGAAAAATGTGTGCCTTTTTTTAGTGCTTTTTGTTTATACTCGGCGGATGGAAATGTCACCAACCATCCATCCTTATTGTATGCCTGACGTTCTGGATACTTACCTTCATCCATGAATTTTTCAACAAACTCATTCACCGCTTGTTCATTTCCACAAGCATCATACATCGCCTCGGCAACTACTTGAATATGTTCTGTGTTTTTCAAGTTTACCATTCCATTTGGAATTCTGCAATCCAACGATGCTTCTGTTATTATATTATTTATGAAATTATTCATTGTCTTTATTTTTTATGAAGTTGGGGTTGCTGCGGCTGCACCCACATCGCCTGCGGCTTGTGATTTGCTTCTGCCCATTCCGGGTACATACATGTATAATTTTCCAAATCCAAGTGCTACAAACTCCAATGTTTTGATCTTGGACTCATCGTACAACACTGCGTCGTTGGTTCCCTTCTTTTTATTAATGATGATCATTCTCTTGTACTTTCCTATTACAAGATTTATAACTTCGTCCTGTACTCTTTTTTCATCCCAATTCTCTCTAAAAAAAGCCAGCTTCATTGCCTTGTCTGCGATTGCTTCATCACCTTCTTCATCCTTGGGAGATATCGGCACATTCAATGTAGTTTCTTCTCCTCGTGTGGAATCTATTGCTGCACTTAGTTCAGGTACTTTGTCGTCGGGTACTTTAAATTCACGGTGTTTATTTCCAATGTCAATTTCCACCGAACCAATTGATTTTTTTTCTTTGTTGTCTGGATTATTTTTTCTTTGAATTATCTTCTCGGATATTAAAAAAATTGAATCTAGTAAAAATTTTGAAACTTCGCCTACTTTTGGATCTTCAAAAAAAGAATTGATTGCAGTTTCGTGTTTTTTCAAATCCGAGTCAGTTCCGATATCAGGATACAGACCCCCATTACTTACGCCCGTATCGTTCAATACCTTGAGCATAAAGTCTTTCATTTTTGGCGTTTTGTTTACAGCAAGAGCAAGTTCATGTATTGCAATATTAAACTTTGAATTTGAAAACCCGGTCAAAGTCGGCGCGCTTATTGCAATTGTGGCACCCGTCACTTCTTTGACTTCCACCCCACCTTGTTTATCCGCAAGTTCAGCAAACAAAATATCCATTTCAGTTCCGCCACCAGACCTTGCGCCTTTCAGAATAAAAACAATAGGTATTTCTCCGCGACCGCCGCCAGCAAATTTAACATCATCAATTGCATTGATCAATGATTGAAATTCTGGGTATTTAGTTCCCTTGTATATTTCAATGGCTTCTTCAATCGTTGGTATACTATCATACATGGATTTGTATTTTTTTACCAAAGATTGGTTTGGAAAAGTTTCAAATACTCTTTTCAATTTTTGTACATTTGCTATAGACACCGATTTACGATTTCTCAACGATTTTAATTTTTCATCTTTCTCGGCTTTTACCAAAGCATCGCTCTGATTTTCTTTATTTCCTATCTTATAAGTCTTGTCTGGAAATTCTCGTGGACCTTTATATATGGATTTATCTGGATATTTATCCTGGTTTGGATGTCCAACTGATATAAAATGCAGTATCTTTTTGCGGTCTTTTGGATCAATTACTTTAAAAATATAATCACGGTCATCACCATATACTTTGGGTTCTTCACCCTCGGTAAACACTGGGGCCGTGACTTCTCCAATTTCAGATTCAGACAATCCATACTCAAGTAGCATATCTTCAAATATTTCTGCATTCTCCGGTGTGTCATGCCCAGACACCAATCCATCATGTGAACGCATTGCCCATTCATTCAAAATGTCGCTTATGATCTTGTTTTTGTCCATGGTATATAAATATTCATATATACCACAAAACCGTCTATGATATATACAACTATATTATAAATATCAAGCAAGATCAATATGCTTCATATCTTTGTAATTTTTACCAATATATACTTTGACCGGAAACTTGTCGCGTTCCATGATGCTTTTTAATCTTTTTATAGTATCCATCTTATCATCTTTGTGCATATCAAACAATATACTGTCATATGTATATAGCACAGTCTTACTTTTCTTGTTTTTTAGGTATTCTAATAGATCACCTAAAACATCTACTGCCATCTCGGTTTCAAATGCTTGTAATATATAATTAAACAATTTGCTTGGATTGGCTTGTGGAATATGACAAGTCTTGATTTTTCTTTTATATTTGGGAGTTTCAATATATCCATTCTCATTATAGAACTTCCATCTATGGTCAATATATTCTTGAATCTTGGCAAAGTATGGTATGTGCAGCCATTTCTTATCAAACCCTCCATAAATCTGTGGAAAGGTGTATGCTTTGGCTACTGCAATATCTTCTTCATTAGCATCTTTCTTGTTAAAATAATACTTGGATAGATAAGCATATGGATTTTCATTCTTTTCCATATGAAAGTTGACCAAATGAGCAATAAGACGAGGATGAAAAGCATTATAATCCATCATAACAAGCATACCATCATTGCCATGTCTGCTCACAAAACATGTTCTGCTATCATCACTTTTATTTAAAGCAGCATAATTTACACTTGCAAATCTGTTGCTTGGTCTGCCCGTTGAAGTCAACAAGTTATACTGTGTATATACAAGCCCGTTTTTAACATGCTTGGTTTGTTCATTGCCAAATTCTTCAGTAAAATCTTCATTCACACATATGCCATTGGCTTCAAGTTCTGCAAAGCAGTTTGTGGTGGTATTATTTACAAACTTGAATCCATCTTCTTGTATAATACTTGTGTCTAGTTCATTAATACCTTTTATTTTTTCCATGAACGAGCGAGCATGCTTTAATAATGGCACACACATGTTTACATCTGGTACATTTCTAAAATTATTTTCAACAAACTTGTGAGCATTGGTATTATAGTCGGCGTTATCAATTTTACCTTCGCTCAAATACTTTATTAAATTAACATCCACAAAATCATAATCTTCACCCATCAATTGCACCATATTCTTTTTGTCTATAACAAACTTGTTGCGAATACTGATTTTCAATGCTTCTTTGATTTTATACAAAGATTCTGGTGGAGTTGTACCTTCATTGTGTTTTATTGGCACGCACCAATATGATTTTGATACCAAAAAGTAAAAGAACAAAACACTAACTTCATTATTTGCAATATGCTTTTCTGCGTCCATATACACTGCATCTATCACCATAATATCTGATGTGATATGAGACATCAACAAGTCCAAGTCAAAATCTGTTTCTACAATTTGCACATATTCACGTTGAATGAAATTTGTGCGTTTGTCAAACAGATATCAACGACCCTGCCAATACTCCAAAAGGTTGTTCAAAGTGCGAGATAGATCAACTTCATCTTCTCGCATCACTCTGTCAATTTCGGATCTATTTTGATCCATCACACCGGCATTGTTCATAATACCGTTTAAAAATACATCATGTTTCTGGCCTGAGATTTTCCATTTGATACTTGTAATTTTATACAACGGACTTGTGTTTTGAGATGCAGTAGTATTTTTTATTTCAATAACCAAATTTTCATTTATCTTTTTGGCAAAATATCTAACAATATATCCATTCTCATAATCTTTGCTAGTTGGTGCTGGTTTATATCTTGCCATTATTGTCAATGTGCCAACTCCATCAAATTCTCCATATGAATTTTTCAATGTATCGTTGTATATCATAACACTGTGAGTGGTCTCACTTGCGCCACTATAGTTGTTGTCCAATTCTTGTCTTCTATAGATTGTTTAGTGTCTGATACCTGCCACACCGCATTGGAATAACAATATGTTTCTGGTGCATGGTCTATAGTAAATTGTGATAAAAAATTCATTCCGGATATTCCAAGAAGTTCCAAAGTCAAAGTTGTGTTTGGCATTATTGCGTTGTTCTGATACACAGCTTTTGTGTCGGGTATAGATAATACATAATTCATGAATTGCTTTTCTGGCTCGCATATATAATATTTTTGGAGTTTGCCAGAGGAATCTTTTTTGTAATAAATACAATCTTTGAATTTCTCTTCGGACCTTTCCAATTGCTTTTTCTTAAGCGCAGCTGCTTCTTCTTTTTGCTGTTGAGCAAGTTCTTGAAGTTGCTGTGCATTCAGCTGTTGTTGCTTGCCGGGTGTTATATCTGATGCGACTGCACTTGACAAATTTCCTTTTTCATACAACCGATCACCGTCGGAATATCTACTTTCTATGGGATCGGCCTTAACGTTTTTTGTCTGAGTTGATCCATCTCTATCATTGCCAGGATTTGCGCTTTGCATTACCAATTGGCTCATCATCTCAGAACTTACTTTAACATCAAATGAAATAGATTTTATTGAATTGTTATTTACAGATCCCAATGAAATTCTTGGAAGTCTGGCGGCGTCACTAACAGTTGATATTGCTGGTAAATTTTCATCATATACAGAATATTTTTCATTTCCATATTCAGCCGGAATAAGTTTCAGCTGACATATTTGACACAATGCTTCGTTGATGTCCTGCAAAAGTTGTTCAATTAATTTTAATAACGAATCATTTTTTTCTACCAATGATACAAAATGGTCCGACTTTATAAATATATCTTTTAAATATCCCCAATATCCAGACTTTAATGCCTGTGAAAATTCGGGCTCTACATCTTCATATATATCAGTATATACATCAACATCTTCATATACTGGAAAAGATTTTCCATATGGATTTATAACTGACTTTAAATCATCAAATTTTATTGAATCTAGTTTATATTCCTCTGTTATTCTTTCGGATCTTTGCTTGAAAAGATTGGTATATGTCGCATCTTCGACTGTTGCAGTCTTTGCTGCGGTATCTTTAAATATAAATCTTGGGGCGTATTGATTGGGAACAAGAATATTCTTTCCGACGGATTTTATGAACGGACTTGCTGCTATTTTTGTTTCGGATATGTCAAAGTTTCGTATTTTTCCATTGCATGGGTCGGACATTGTGACTTCAAAAAAAGAATTAATAATGTTTGCCACCAAATCCATTCTTAGCCACATTCCCGGTTTGTTGGATGAACTATCGTCATTTTTTATTCTAAAAATAGTTTCTTTTATGTTGTCTCTATAATCTGTTTGGTATCCTTCATCATCATATGCTTTTTCGCCGATGTTTAAATTGTTTCGCATGTTTACCATTTTTGGTTTATCCGAATCAATATTTTTTAAATCTCGACTAACAAATTCCTTAAAATTTTTTATTGGTAGTTGGTTATTTCCATCCTTGATTGTCACGGTTTTATTATTGAGTTGTTCACCTTCAACAAGTCGGCTTGCATTTATTATGGTCGTTGAACAATCATATCCACCGGCTTCATTCATTTTTATTGTATAATCAACTACAAATCCTATACCAGCATCATAGTTTCCATTTGATGATTTTAAATATTCCAATGTATATGACGGATCGGTGAACATCTTATTTATCCAATCCAAATCTGTTAGATCAACTAGCGAATTTGTATCGTAATTGCTCCACCCCCATTCAACCAAGCATGTTATTCTGGGTGTGAGGAAGTATGGTGTGAGATAGTTCAATTGAGCAAGCGAATGACACTTCCAATTAATCGTTACTTTTCTGCATGCGTTTGGAAAACCTGCGTTTGATCCCGCCATCTCGCAAGTGACCGAATCCACGCTTGGCGGTGGGCGGTGTGAAAAATCGGATCTGTTTATGAATTTTTTATCTCTACCTTCTGACACAGACGTGTCGGTTTTTATTTTATGTGGTAAACCCCGCGCATCTACTCCTATAGTATTTTTTTTATCAGGTGTAAATCCAAAACTTTCCTCAAAGTCGTATACTCCGCCCAAAACAAATCCGTCAAGTTCACTTGCACCTTCCAATTTTGATTTTCCGTTTGAAAAAAATCGCACCCACGCGGTTCTTGGTCCGCTATATGGACCTTCGTCTGCAAGTATGTTGATATCATACTCTTGTCCTCTGCGTTGCATTTCTTCATATACCCAAGTTGGTAATGGATGTAATCCCCACGGTACTACGGAAATAATGTCGCTCATAACTATTATATGCTATTTTCTCTATTAAAATTATTTACAATTAAATTTATGTTCTGCGGTATTCTTACTTGCTGGCCTGTGGGTGCTTTTAATGTTGCCTTTATGCCATTGGCTTGAGCAATTACCCACCATAGCGTACTGTCTTTATAAAACTTATATGCAAGACTGTCAAGATAATCTGTATCACTTGCTATTATATATATGTCATCAAATCCTATTGGAATTTTTGGATATCGAGTGGTTTTGTATACGCGTTTACCATCGTATCTTTTGGATATATTATTATTTTGTGTATATCTATTCATTTTGCTTTTTTATGTTCAACTGGCTACAAAATCTCCGCTTCCCATCTTCATTTCCCAGTCATTTTCGCGTTCCTTTGGACCAAAATGATTTTCGTTGGTAATTGACTGTTTTCTTTCAATCAATGCAAGTTGCACAGTCACGTCTATAATATTGGGAAGTTGCTTGGAAGTTGCGTCGATTGTAAGTTCTTTAGTTTTACCAAAAAAATATTTATAAGTATCATCTCTTAATGTTTCCCAAGTAGCATCATCTGGTATTGATATGGCCACGTTTCTTAATATGGCTGGCTGGTCATCATATAAATCTCCAATTCTAAAACGTATCATAGGTGGAACTATAAATTGACTTTCTGCCCCAGTTGTTGCAATCGCGTTATTCAAATTTGTTAGTACTTCCGACAAAGCTTGTCTCTGCTCGTCAGTTCCAGAGCTGTCCAATAAAGCCTGTGTTGCATTTTCCGCTGTTCTAATATTTTCAAGAGTTTTGTTGGTTACTGTGGCTTTGCCTGTATAACCGCTTGGTCGGGTCAGTCCCACAAGATAATTTATTCTTTTCCACATAGGAACAAGTTCTCTTATGCTATTGGCATATACTTTGAAAGTGAAAGTTGCATCGCGAGAAAATCCTTTGTATATATAAAGATTATCTGCTCTGCCCATATATTTTACCGTTTCCCAATCCGCTGTATTGTTGTCTGTTATACTAGAAATTGTTGCTCTGAAAGGTATATATATCTCGTTGACCAAATCGTAAAAATAAAAAAATATGAGATCTTTGGATTGATCGCTATCATTTAAATACATATCTCGTTTATTTTTTGTTGGCAAAAGTGAATTGTATTCATCTTGCTCACCTATTTCGTTTATATCCGTGTTTGCTTTTGCAAAGCTGCGATTATCTATCTTGATCTCATCTACAACTCCTCCATTTTCTTTGAGATAATCCAAGAATGGACCAGACAACACAGTAGATTTTTCAACAACATCTGCTTTGCTATTTTCTGGATATATTGCAGCATAATTGTTGTATTCGTTAACTCCTATGTCTAGATTTGTAGTATATCTTTCAGCAGATGCTCTAAATTGACCAGTACTACCGGCTGTTTCATTGCCCGGTTTTGGGTTTCTAAACATTCTTTTATAAATACTTATTATATTTGTTTCGCTGGCGGGGAGGACGAAAACCGACGACATTATTGTTGTTCCGGAATTTGCATCTACTCCCACGATTCGCGACTGTATCGTATTGGTCTGGGACGTGGAGAATTGAATGTAAGCGCCAATAGTTTGATTTTTAATTGCATCAGGTGATGCGTAATATGAATCTTTTTTGTTTGGGTCTATACTGTTTGGGTAGTATTTATGGAACGCAGACACCGGTATCAACGTAGATGGTATATTTCCTGCAAATGTGGCAGTGTCATTATAGAATAAATTGGAACGGTTGGCTGTGCCATATGCTTCGAGGTTTTTGTTTCTATCATCTCTAAAAAAATGATATGCTCCATAATATTTTGACCGGCGTTCACTTCCATTAGAATACTCCGGTCTATATTCCCATTCGATCGTACCTGTTCCGGAGGTACCATAATTATTAAAACTTGGATCTGACCATATTCTCGAGAAATTAACATATCCATCCATCGCAGTTTTGTATCTCAATGAACCATACTTGGCGTCTCCTTTAAGCAAAACAAAGTTTGCAAATGGACCAGTTGCAGTTCCTTGAATTTTACCATTGTCCAATTGTAATCCAATGTATTCCTTAGAACTTAGTTTGGCCGTCTTATAATTGAAACTGGGAGCCATCATATTTTTATCCAGACCAATGCGAGCAGTCAAATCTGACGGAAGATCATTCTTGGTTAAATAATCTGGATTAAATATTCTATCTTCTTTTGCATAATATATTTTTGTTCTATCATCATTGGTTAATCTTTTTATTGGATAAATACCATCCGATGGATTTGTTAATACATTAAGTATAAATTTTCCAATAGACTTTAATGCGGTGTTGAGTGACATATTTTATAAATATTATGATACCCTTGCAAGCGCCTTTGACACCAACGTTCCATCCATGTGTACAGCAACTGCGCCACCCGTCAGTAGGTCTATTAGCTCATCAAGCTTTGATATCATCGCATCAGAATTATTATTAACATTAACTACAGGTGTTGCACCACCGGCTGCGCCGCCAAGTGAGGATATTGCATCTGTTAATTTATCTATACTCATCTTGAGTTCATCCATATTTACGATTTCAACCATATGATTGATCTTACTTTCTACTATTGATTTTGCTTCAATAGCAGCTTTTGATGCGTCTTTTCCTCCAAAAAATCTACCAATTAATGGAATGCTACTTACAAATTCCATAACTTTTTTGAATGCTGAAGAAAGCGTGTTGAAAATTGTTCCACCCATTGATTTTATTGCATTCACAATCATACGCGCTATGCCAACGTTTTTTCCAAATATTCCAGACACAAAATTCATAACTTTCTTGAACGGACTTGATAGCGCATCAAATATCATTGAACCAACAGATGTAAGTCCGTCAACTATACCAAGTCCTATCTGCGAAGGAGACTTTCCCAAAAATGTGTCATATAGCAAATCGAGTGCCCAAGCAAAAGGCATTGTGATGGCTTGAAATATTTTTTTTGAAACGGATTTTATACCAACGACCATTTCATTGGGAATATCAAATCCGAATTTTCTTAAAACCCATACTCCAATATCAATAAATGGAGAAATCAATACATCAAAGATTGCACCAGGAATTGCAAGAATTGATTTTAAAATCTTTTGACCTATATTAAGATTGTCGTCGGACCATATGTCCATCAATTGCGATCCAAGTTCCCATAATACTTGAACGGCGTTTATTATTAGTCCAATTGGTCCAAGGAATTTAGCAAACACTCCTGCAAATTTAAAAAGTGTACTCAGTCCTTTAAATATTGGTCCAAACACTCCACCCACACCGCTAAATATACTAAGCAATGGTTTAAACATTGACGCACTTCCTCCGCCAAATAAATTTTTTATTGTAGAAAATATATTTTTTATTCGGGAAAAAAATGTTCTGCCAGAAAACCATCTTGCGATAGAAGCACCAACTTTACCCGCCATATCTTTTATGCCCTTAAGCATGCCACCAATTTTGCTGGCTTCCCCAAACCACGCAGACATAAGGGTCTTTATGCCCTTAAACACGCCACCAATTTTGCTGGCTTCCCCAAACCACGCAGACATAAGGGTCTTTATGCCCTTAAACACGCCACCAATTTTGCTGGCTTCCCCAAACCACGCAGACATAAGGGTCTTTATGCCCTTAAACACGCCACCAATTTTGCTGGCTTCCCCAAACCACGCAGACATATTCATTTTTGACTTCGTAATAAACGACGATATGTTCTTAAAAATATTTCCTAAAATTGTTCCTTCTCTTGCAAAATGAGAAAATGACTGTGCAAAAGTCTTTGTGCCGCTTGACATGTTTAAAAATCCAAGAGAAATTCCTCTAAAAAATCTTTCGATAGCGTTAAATGGCTTGAACGCATCAGCTGCCTTTCCAATTGATATTTTAAATATAGCAAATAAATTGATCAATCTTGCAACGGTTTCACCAATCTTTTCCATCCAAATTGAAACCGTTTCAGTTGCAGATCCTATTTTTACCATCACTTTTTCCAATGACATTGCTCCGGACTCACCTGATCTGAGTGATTTTCCTATTCCATCAAACGCACTCAAAAATCCTCTTACCAATCCAGCTATAATTTTTATTGGTATTATAAGTAATCTAACCGCCGTTATTATAATAGGCATTATAATATTTGCAATTGGAAGCAATGCGTCTGATATATCGGTCCAAATTTGTTTGAAAGAATTTGTGAGTTTGTTTAATTCGGTCTGACGCATCTGTCTCTTTACAAGTTCTTCTCCTTGCTTTACAAGATCATTTGTTCCAGCCTTTTCATCCTCTCTTAGTTTTTTCTGCATCGCCATATATTCTTTAAACATTTCTGGGCGTTCTTTTTCTAATGCAGCTAATATTTTTGTCTGATTTTGCTGTTGAATAATTTCGTCAACTGTCATATGAGCTGCCTTTGCAACTTCTTCTTGTTGTAGAATATCCAACTTATTAAAATCTCCAAGTTTTGAAATTTCTTTCAATGCAAGTTGTCTTGATTTTACAATGTCTTTTTCAAATGCAGCTCTTCTGGCAGCTTGGAAGTTTAGAGATTTTCCAACCATGGCTGATGCTGTTAATTCAGATGTTATTGAATCTTGGAAATTTAAAAATCCTCTGGATGACTTTGATAAAGAATTGATGGTTGTTCCAAGTCTTCTGGCTTCAACCGCAGCTTTCATCAAAGCTAAAGGACTTTTTGATAAGAATTTTAAAGAATCTTCGGATGCTTCTGCAATATCCTTCATTACCATAGCAGGAGCAACTCCTCCCATTTCAGCAAGTCGTGCGGCTGCACCCATCATTTGAGTGGCAGTAATTCCAGACGATTTTGATATTGAAGTAAAAATGCTTCTTATCTTGGCAGAATCTTCAACCGATATTCCTAAATTTGCTGCCATTTGAGCAGTATCTTTTATCATGTCTTTGGTTACTATACCAATTACTTGAAATTGATTGGTTAATGCAGATGCTGCTCCATATGCTTCATCCAATCCAACTCCAATCTGAGCCATTTCAACATTTACTTCTCTTGCAGAATTATTCAACTCTCTTGTTTGAGAAACTAAAAATCCGGTTTTGATTCTAAATTCTCCAGCTGCTTTATCCAATTCTTTCCAGCGTTCTAATGAAGCTTGCAATAATGCCAGCCATGCAGTCAATCCACCTTTGGCAACATCCATTACCAATGATTTTATTTTTCCGTATTCTTCTCCACTTGAACCAAGCAGTCTATCTATTGAATTGAGGACTCGTACTTGATCTGACAATGCTGCCTTTGATGCGCCGATAATAGAAAGCTGTTCCGTATAAATTCTTGATTGTTCTCCCAACTTCCCTAGGGTGGCTTGTTCTGTTGCTAAATTTGTGTTGGCAATAACAAGATTTTCATTTGCAGTTTTTACCAAATCTGTTGACAATTTATACTCTTTTTGAGCAAGACCATGTGCTTTCTGTTTTTCTTTGAGTTCGTCTTTTAATGCTTTTATTATATCCGCATCCAAACCATGAGCTTTTGCGATTTTAAGTTCATCTCTGCTTCTTGAAAGCTGATTAGATGACTCAGTAACGGCGGTTTGTTTTGCCTGTTGTTCTGTTGTTGCTCTTTGTAAATTATCCGTGGCATCTGTTTGAGCGGTTGTTGCGGCTTGTATTTTTTTGGGTTGGTCTGCAAGTTGCTTGTTTGTATCTTTTACCAGATCTCTTAAACTTTCGTGTGCTCTTTCTTGTTTCCCCAATTCACCCGCCATTTTTCTGGATAAATCATAATTTTCACTGAGATATTGAGTTTCTTCTTTCAGCGTTTCTTTAATATTTTCAAATCGTTCATCTAAAGCTTTGGTGTGTTCCGCAGCCTTTTTAAGAAGATCGGCGAGAACCCTTGTTGATTCAGTGTCAATACTCAAACGCGAATTTTTTGGATCATCGGCCATGTTATATGATATTTATTATATCCTATATAAGTATATAATAACCGACATTTTTACCATTATCGTATAGCTGGACGATGTATTTTTCCAGTAGAATTTTGTACATTCTCAGAAGACTTGTGCTGATCAGCCTCGTTCTTTTTGGTGTCTGCCAGCTTTTTTATATAAAATCTTCGCAAATATACAGGCAGAGCATATGCCTCAGAATGACTGAATGCACCATTACTATAATAACAGAGGTTAAATACCTCTTCGTGTAGGGCTATTTTATACTCCAGAGGAAGGCCAAAAGAAGTCCACACCCAATGGCAATGCCATCCGCTCGTTGTGTCCGCACGCGGTACATGTAAAATCAAATGTCATGTCCATGTCTGGAGTATTTTGTTTTATGTGTTTGCGAAAAGATATGCTGTCTTTGGCAAGCATATTATCCACAAACTTTTTAATCAATCCTCTATCATTGTTTCCATCAATTGCTATGATGGTATATTTTAAACGCGTGGTCATTTCTGGTGCGTTTGTTTTTGATATTTTTGCCAAACCTTTCAATTCAGCATCAATATCATTTTCATCTTTGTGAGTAAGAAGTCTATATGTAAGATTCTTTTTAGATATTGGTAGTTCAAAATTAAATGCATTTTCACCTTTTGTATATTTGGTAAAATCAAATTCTTTGAACTTTACATCTCCAAGATTAATTTCTACTTCATTTTCTTCTCCACATTTTGGACATGTAATTTTTGCAGAATATTTGTCACCATATGCAAGCCTTCGAGCGGCTACAAATATAGCATTTTTATCACCAACCACAATATCATCAAGTTTAACATTTGGAGTAACAATGATTGCTTTCAACAATTCATCAAGTACAACTCCCTTTTTAATAAGATTTTGGTTGGTAAGAATATCTTCTTCTCTTGCGGTCATGTGTTTCAATTGAATGCGACCTGATGACAATGGAGAAGATGTTGGATAAAAATAGCCTTCTGATGGAATGTCTATATATTCAACTGGAAAATCCAACTTTGTTTCGGCTGGCGTGACTGCCTGTTGGTTTTGTGTATGCACCGATGTTGAAACAGGTGCTGCTTGTCTTGATACTGGTATTGTATTATCCATATTTATATAACGGTTGTTTGTTATATATATGAACTACAAAAAGTTTTGTGTATATATAAAAACTAAGATATTATTTATATCTTTTTCTTTGAGTCCGATTCAGCTGCTTTCTTTTTGTTTGCAGTAATCAATTGAATAACACCCATCAATAATATAGAACCAGCCGCTATTGCTCCTATAATCCACATAGGAATTGTTGTTGCCATATATGCAAGACCCAGAAATGTGATGCCAGAAAATATCATATTGAAGCTCTTGAACAACACACCAAGAATCACAAACAATATTCCAATACCGCCCAACAATCTAACCAACCATACCATAAGTTCTTGTTGTTGTGCTTCTTTTAATAAACGAACTTGATCTACTGCATCAGCACGAATGCGATCAACTTCTATTTTCTTTTCGGCTTCTATTTTTTCAATTGCAATACGATTGGATTCTTTTAGTTGCGACTTTTCTTTTTCTTTTTGAACAATTATTGCTTCAGCATCATCCAATTGAGCTTTTTGATTCACAGCCAAATCAATGGTTTGTTTGTATTTGATATACAATTGATCAACTGTTTTTGATTTTTCATCCGCAACTTCTTTTTGTATCTCAGCTTTTTCAGCGTCATTCAATCTGTCTGTGCGCATCATTATTTCTTTGCTGCGCAAATGAGCAATGGTTGTGTTGATGTCTATCTTTTTCTTTTCTTGTGTAACATGGTATATACCATAATTCAACTCGCCAATATGATCAAAGTTGTCTTGGTCTTTCTTTTTCAACTCATCATATGCCTTTTGTGTTTCCGCCTTTAACTTGGCATATTCAGCCTCCATATTCTTTCTGTCATCTGCTGCTTTCTTTTCTGCTGCTTCGGCTTTTTCCATTGCTTGTTTTGCGGCTTGTGCAGCAACAACTGCCGCCACATTTACTTCTGGCTCTTTTGCTGTTTGTTCGGATTTTTCCGGTTTCTTTCCAAAACTAGGCATTTTTGGTATACTTGGACAGCCTGTCAACAGCAACAGAGCCAGAAATGATATGACTAGTTTTTTCATGATATTATTTGATTGCTCGTTTTGCTTGTAGTTTCTTAATAATAAAGGCGCGCTGTGCAGCTTTTCTTTTTTCTTCTGAAGATGACATAGCAGCAAGATCACTTTCTGGAGCGTCGTCTAGTTGATTGTCTGTGTCAGCAGAAAGTTCTTTTCTCAATTCATCTGCGGTTTTCTTGACAAACGCTGGATCTAGATTGAGAGATACTTCTTCTTCGCTTGCACTTGAAGACAATTGTTGTATAATATCGCTGTCTGTTGTGTTGGGAGCGGCGGTCAAAATATTTTCAATTGCACCACGAGTTGCTGTATCAAAGTCAGATCCACCGACACTTGAAACTGGTGCAACTTTCTTTGGACGACCCATACCAGCAATTCCTTTTGGAATATATGGTCCTTTTGGAGCTTCGGTTGGTGTGCCATCTGGAATGGTCTTGTGACCTTTGACTGCCCAGCCGGTTGGAGAACTTGAATCTTGCACTTTAAACTTGCTGCCCACAGCACCTTTAACACGAATTTCTTCAATGTCCGATTCATCAATAGCTTCGCGAATCATGCTCAAGATGTCTTCTTTGAGACTGCCCATATTTTTTGATGTGGATGGTTTCTTGAATCCAGATAATCTTTTGGTTTCGTCAATACGTTTTTGCTTTGTTGCAACAACTTCTTGAACAATTACTTTTAGTAGTGCTTTTAGTTCAGATTTTTTCATGGTAGTTTTGTTTTCTTGTAAATTATTTTCTCTGATTTTTGTATTTGGCATATCAGATTCAATCCACTTCTTTACTTTTTCAATCATATCTGGGGATTTCCAATTAATTTCATATGGACTTATGTTCACGTCGTATTCTTTGCCGTCCGGTCCTTTGACATAATGAAACAACTTGATATTGTCTTCTTCACGATCTTCATCTGCCCAAAATTTATATGGTCCTTTGCTGGTTTGAATCATAACAGAATTGTCAACCAACTCATTCAAATCAGTAGCATGCGTGTCTTGTGGCAATGGATGTTGATCTTGTAGCATTTCTTTGATCAAATCTTTTAGTTCAGATTTTTTCATAATTTATTGTTTGTCTTTGATGCCGTTGATTCTGTCCACGATTTGACCTTGTTTCTTTGCCAAACTTGCTTTTTTACGTTCAAGTCCTTCTATTTTTCTTTGGACCGGTGCCTGTAACTTGGCAACATCAGCATCAATTTTTCGAATGTCATTGGTGAATTTATCCAAAGCGGCTTGATATGTAGCCAATGATTTTTTGTCTGAGTCTTTCATACCAGATTCTGGTGAAGCAATACCCATCGCGCCAACTTCACCAATTTCTTGAATAGTTTCATTTTGTTCAACTGAATCTGTATTTACACTAAAATACAAAACACCGTTGTTTTCATAAATTTCTACAATTTCTAAATTGTGTGAACCAGCATGAGTCATTATCTTCACATCTTTTATAGAATTTTCACCAACAATTTTATTCACAGCATCAGCGTTCTGACCAATATTTTCATTCAGTTTACGCTGAACAATTTCTTTGATAAGATTTCTTAGTTCAAATTTTTTCATTTGCCGTGCATTTTTAATATTTCTTCAGCAGCGGCTTTGGCTTTTTTAGCCAATTCAACTTCACGCTTTTCTTCTGGATTATTCATGTCTGTTTCATCATGTTCTTCATCACGTTCTTCCAATTTAGAATCCTGAAATTCAATACCATTTTCTTCTGCTAGTTCATCAACTAAAGTATCAATTTCTCCAGTTGGACCTGAAATCTTAAATTTATAATTACGAAGTGTTTCTGTGCCAAATGCTGCATCGCCAATCCATTGCATTTTAACACCATGTTTTTTAACAATTTCAGCAATTTCATCACCAGTCAATGAGCAAACATTGTTATCAACATTAGCAATATAAGCTACATTCATACCAGATACAGCTTCATTCATTCCCTTGGATTCCCAAGCAGCCCACATTTCACAAACACGCTGATTACCTTCATTTTTAGCATTATACATCTTCCACATTGTAGCATAAGCTTTTTGTGGAACATCTTTGTATTGATTCAACAATTTCTTTTTAAGAGCGGCTGGAAAATTTGGTGGAGTTCCTTCTTGTAGATTGGTTTCAGCCACTCCCAATCCAATTGCTTCTTTTACTATTTGTCTTACCAGTTGTTTTAGTCGATCTTTATTCATAGATTTTCTATTCTTAAGTATATATAAATATCAATAAGTTTATAAAAAAAGTGTATTTAAGTTACACAGTGTTTGCATTTATTGTGTGATTTGTGTGGCTTGGAATCAAGATTGTATAGTCAGATATGAACAGATGTCAAGAACAAAATGCTCAATGACAAGTTCTTATAACAATATATAAAAAAGAAAACCACCGATTTTTTGGTGGTTTTCAGGTGTAGAATCAAACTTTGACTTATTATATTAAAATTGCAGAATACAATAGTCCATGCTCAGTGTGACACTTATTGTCAACGCATCTCCTGCACTTGACCAATCCAGCGCAGTTGCATTGAAATCAACTTGTGAAGGAAACGCACCCTTGATGTCCCACTTTTCAACAATATCTCCAACAGGACCAAGAACTTGAATTTGTACGTCCTTCTTGTACATGTCGGCATACCCGTTGCGACCAGTGACAGATTCATGTGCCAGACGCACCCATTCCATGCATGCTTGAGCAGCAGACGGAACGATTGGATCATACAAAGTGATATTAATGTCTTGCCATTCGCTCTTGCCTTTCAACTTGCGCTTCAAATTGATATGATCCATTGTTATAACACCAACGTTGATATTGGGACGACCTGCTGCTTTTATAGTATACGCGGGTATACCGTCGATATTCATTATGAAACGATTGGCCACTTTTGGCTCAAATGCTGTAAAGAAAATTTGATTTTGGTCTATTAGTTCTGCCATAATATTGGGTGTTTAATTGTTTGTTCTTTGATTATAAATATACGATAAAATATAAAATAGTTTGATTATTATCAAAATTATTTAATCTTATAATAAGATAGTGTTGGGAATTTTATGAATGGTGTTGACACATTAATAAATAGTGTTCATTGTGCAATTATGACTTGGAAAGAATAATTTAATATAGTACAAATAGTATTGACTATACCAACCAAATGTATAACAATAAATACTGTCAATCAATAACGGTTGATGCAACAAAAGAAAAATATGAAGAAGTATATCCTATTAGCATTGGTATCAGTATTGTCAGTTGTAGCCGCAGAAAAGAAAGAACGACCGCCGCTGACTGATGAGCAAAAAGCAATCGTCGCAAAGTATGACACAAACAAGGATGGTAAGTTGGACAAAGAAGAACGAGCAAAGATTACACCAGAAGATGCAGCAAAGTTGCCGCCTCCTCCCGCTGGTAAAAAGAAGCAATAAGTTCGTGAAGAAATAATTCACTTAAAAAAAGAAGCCCCGAGAAATCGGGGCTTTTTAATAGGTGATTATGTCGTCAGTTTGTGAAATCCTCTGGCAACGTCAGAATAAACAGTTTCAATATCTAAATTGAATCTACTAGCCAGTTTTTCTAAAATTGGATTTATATCTGGATATTTTTTATATTTTGTTGTATAACCATATATTTCATCTACAACATCATCTACCGCCGAATCATATTCGCTTTTGTTCATCGCAATTTCTTTGCGTATCATCTTTCTAATGACCTCAGAAACTCTCTCTTTTTCATCTTTTTTCTTGTCTGCATCTTTTTCTGAAAAAGATTGGTTTGGAGTATTTGGATTTACACTTCCATCTGAAAAATGACCGGGTCCATAAATGTAAAGTTCGGATGGAATTTTCCCACCAAGCTTTGATACATTGACAGTATTATTCCTAGAATCGTCATAAAAGTGAATTTCTTTAGGAGGATTGTCTTTTTGGCTAGATATAAATCTTTTTTCTATTTCATCACCTTTGTCTTTTCCCTTAACTCCAACTATTCCATAGTTTGGAGTTGCGCCTTTTGATGACAAGAATTTTTGTATATCTTTTTCGTTTGTCACATTCACCGTTTTTCCATCAAGTCCAGTTGTACTTCCACTACCCTGTCTGGCAGTCATAACTGCGGTTTTTGCTCCAGTTGAGTTGAGTGATTTCAGCTTGTCTATGGTTGACTTGATTGGTTTTGTGGTAGATGAATCTACGTCGCTCGATGGTGTAAAATCTATCAAAGCAGCTTCACCTTTATCCGGAATCTTTGGTTCTCCTTTTGATGGATCATATACTATGGTTTTGAGTGTAGTCAACTTTGCCAGTCCAGAAGAATCTACATAGAAAATAGCACCTTGACGTTTTGGATCTGTAGACATTATTATAGATGAAGATTTTCCTCTTGGCGACACTAGATGGTTTTCTAAGCCAGCAGCACGCACCCATTGCATGGATGTGTTAATATCTTTATGCGCTGGCTGTCCATCTTTGTATAGCATAATTCCATTTGGATTGTCGGTAATGCCAAGAGTATCATCAAAGTCAAACACGTGAACTTGATCCTTTGTCTCAGCGTCGTTTGGTACTGCATTTTCTTTTAGTGCTTCTTGTATCATTTCTTTGACGCTCATTTTATCATCATAGTTCTTGGCTATATTGTCTTTGATTTTATCCAAATATCCATGAGCACGAATAATCTTGAATACTATATTTTCTTCACTCAATTCGCCACCACTGTCCAAACCAGACTGACGATACTTATAAAGCTTGTCCAACAGACTCTTTAGAGCATTTTCATCATGTTTTGACAATAGTGTTGTTATCTTCTTTTTGTATTCTTTATACTTCTTTTTTATAAGTTCTTTGTTGAAAGTTGGACTTTCTTTAATAGGTTCTTGAATCCAATCATTTTTCAACACACTATATGAACTGGCTGAAGTAGGTATATGTGCTGTGTCTTGAACATATATTTCAACATCATGCCCTTTCATGGTAATATTATGTTTGTTGTTCCAACCCACTTTTATAGCATCAAATAGTGTTTGAGCATCATCTGCTGTCATATCTAAATCTTTAAAATCTGTGACAACATGCAAGTCAATATCACTATAATCTGTCCAATTATAATTGGTGATGCTGCCAATGATAACAATATCATATATCTTTATATGTATATTATTTTCTTTCTTGAGATTGGCCACAAAATCTTGCGCGATTTTTAACAATCCTTTGCGCACTATATTATCAAGTTTGGCACCATCTTCATTGATGTTCCAAAGTTTTGGACATAAAGTATCTCTGTATAAAGGGTATTTCATCTTCCACCTCGTCTGTTTGCCATATCCATCCATTTTATAATTTCGTTGCGAACAACTTCTGCAATATCTTCTGTATATTGATTTATATTTGTATCGGCAGCAGTCATATTTTTGTGATGCGAACCAATAATTTTATTATTAATAAGCATCTTTGCGAAATCACCGGATGCTTTTTCCAAAGCTATCACGTCGGTGATATGAAACTGTTCTTTTAATAAAATAGACTTCAGTTTTAAATTGCTCATATTGAGAGTATATCTCTAATTTTTTGTATACTGCTCGCTGTGTCTGTGTGATGAATGGCAATGTTGCCAGACACATTTTCCCATGCTGTTATGTTATCCGGCCTGCCGTCTTCTACGTCAACGGGACCGGTGTCATCCAACAACACATTCATAACATTCGGAATTTTTGTGGCATAGTTTGATTTCAAATAACCAGAGGTTGCAATTCTTACCTCAACCGTTGAATCAATATATTTTCTTATCCAAGCTTCTTTTTGTTTTTTAACATTGGAACCTTGTCCCGCGCTTAGTATTATGGGCGACGGATTTTTAAAATTATCTTTTATAAAGTCCCACAAAATTTTTGCGTCCGGTAGAGGATTCAGATCCAACCAAAAATTTGGATTCTTTTCTACAACATCCCAAAAAGCATTTTTTCCATTTTTTTTCGAATATTCTTTTGGTGTCATTGTTGTTATTTTTTTAAACCCACCATCCAAATCAACGAGAACTCCGTCCATATCCACGTATAATTGAATTTTTAATGGATTTTCACCATCTTCTTTGGCCACTGCTTCTTTCAAGATATTCTTCAGTAATATATGCATATCTTATAAATATATCAATACTACTCAATATATCAATAAAAAAGCCCACCTTTCGGTGGGCTTTTGAGTTTAACTTTTTATACTATATTAGGCTCCAGGAAAAGTAGCACCCGTTGGTAGTACATTGAAATCAAGTACAATGAATTCCGCAGTGCGTGTTGGCTGGATGAATATTTGACCATACAATATACCACGATCAACTATATCTGGAGTATTGTTACTATCGTCCATAACTACTTTGAATGAATAGATACCGGAACGTTGTTGTACGCTCTCCAAGTATGGATTTACAATATTCAAGAAACGTTGGCGTGTCGTACTGACGTTTTGTTCAAACACCAGATAGCGACTTGACGACGCAATGAACTTCTTCAATGCAATCAACAAACGACGTACATTGATGCGATCCAAAGCGGAAGGCTGACGTTGTAGTGTCTTTTGACCCCACGCCACAACACCTTGTCCTGGAAACGCAGCAATTGGATTGACGCGACCTTCATATAGACTATCACGTTCGGTGTGAGACAATCTGTCAGCCACCGATATGGCAGTTGCAATACCACCACGGTTTAGACCGGCAGGAGCAAACCATTCAGCCGCTACCTTGTCGTTTGAAGCATATACGCCCATCATAACAACCGACGGAGGAACTGTCATTATCTTGTTGCTGTTTGATTCGCTGATCTTGACCCAAGGATAATACGATGCTGCATAATTTGTATCAAATTCACCGGCCAAATCAACAACATTTTGAATAGCAGCAGCACCAGCTGTTTGATTTGGTGCAATGTCCATGATATAAAACGCATCACCACGGCGCTCACATACATCAACGATTGATGTTGCGACGTATGAATGATCGTCATAATTGATACCAGGTGCAACCACGAGATTGAAATCAAACTCGTCGGCATTGCTCAATGCAGAAATAGCTTGTCTATACGCATAAGTCCCGCGACTTGTTGATGTAGAACAATCCAGTCCTTGTTGATTTGTTGGAAGAATATCATCTCCGATAAGAATCGGCATTGATGGAGATTGACCATCAAATCCACCTTGGAAACCAAGAATGAAACGACGTTTCTTAACATTTAAGGATTCTTGGGAAGCAACATATAGTGGAGATATTCCGCAGTCATTTTCCAGATCAAATGCTACATTTGAATTAACAGATGCGCCTTGTGGAACTGGTGCAAAATATTGCTTGTTGTCAAGTTCAGGTCCAACCGACGATCCGTTTGGATATAATCCCGCCAATTCCGCATCTGCTTGGCCAGGTGCTGGATTAAATACCACACCTGATGCATAACGACCAACTTGTAGGGTATATATAGATGCACTGCAATATTGCATTGCTGCTAATTTACCAAGACGAGCATAATCTCCACCGATTGGTGATGTATATGGACCAAATCCAAATGGAATTGAACCGACTGGCCATGGTGATGTTGCTGTTTCAACGCGAATATATTTACTCTTTTGTGGAAAAGTTCCATTTTCAATTATTTTACCATTGAAGTCTATATAGTTGTATGTATCACCAATTCGACGAGCAACAAAGTTTGGGCTGTCTGGATCAATATTCAAATTATCGTAACGTTCCAAATAATTTGGTTTTAGATCAGTGTCTCCATAGCCACGTAAACCAAGAGTAAATGATCCGTACTTTGTACCTGATATTGATCCCGGACTGCGAACATTGCTGATTTCAACTTTATACATCAAGTTTGATGTGGTGCCATCGCTCAAAGTATGAACCTTGAATAGATCATAAGCCTGCGCATCAGCGGTGTTATATCCAGCGATTGCCTGTGAACGAATATAAGGAGTATATGCGTTTGTTAGGTCGTATGTTGATGTTCCATCGGCTGGTAATATACCATCTTGGAAATCCATAGCATCGCGGAAACTAACGGAAATCTTCCAACTTCCAGATTCCAACATTTCAGTTATTATTTTCTTTGTTTTGTGTTTGAAGTTTACATACGTATACGCCGCTTCTTTCTTTTGAAGAGCAGCTACTGGATAATATCCGGCGACTGGATCTGTACCAAATACATTTGTGATATACTTGTTGGAATTTCCATCAAGCGAGAACTGATATGTTCCATATGATGAACTTGCGGTGTTTCCTTCGGTGTCTGTATAAATGGTATTCAGGTCCAATGAAAAATCAGCAGTAATTGATTCTGCGGACGATGTGTGTAACAAAGAACCGCTGAATCCGTATAAGTTTTGTCCTGTATCATATGCTGTGTTGGCAAGAACTGCAAGAAGAACACTGTCGCTTCCAGTTGCATATGAAGAGCTTTCACAACCGTCTTCAGTCAAACCAACGCCTGGTTGAAATCCATTTGGATTAAACGGACCATATGAACCAGTTAGAATTCCGGAAATTTCCAGAACAAAATCACAAGCTCCGTTTACTCTGGAAATTGTCAATTCAGACAGTCTTGTATTATTCCAAGGAGACGATCCACTGACAAGGAACGGAGTATTATTGATAGACGCAGTTGCGCGGAAATAATCCAAACATCCGTCAGAACCAGTCACCGCACCATAAAGATTTGTTGATGAACTTAAAAACGTTCTGAGTTGAAGTGTTCCGATAACATTTGATTCATTCATATAATATCCACTTTCAAATGTTGCGTTTACGCTTCCTGTGATATTAAATCGACTATTAACAACAGAATTTGGATAAATTGTACCGGACAACAACGATCCAGAAACAATTGAATTTTCTTGAAAACGAGAGTATTGTCCAGCAATTGCAGTGACAAACAATGCTTTTTTCTGTTCGTAGCCAGACAATCCACCGACGCGAACGACGGTGACTTGACCTTGCTGACGAATATATTGTTGTGCGGTAATTGGACCATACAATGTACCATCGGTATCGCCGAAGATATTAGCTAAGTCCGCCTCGCTGGTAACTACGGTTGGTGAAAACCCCGGTCCTTTTGGGAAAGGGGCGACTACCACGCCGCCGATTGCTGCCACACCCTGTGCAAGAAACGATTGATCAATTTCTCTGGTGAATACACCAGGTGAAACGATACGTTCTGAAGGGCTATAATTTCCATTTTGTTCGATTGCCATATATTAATTTTTTTACTCCTGTATAAAAGTTGCAAATATAAATATGACCGGAGAAATTGAAACAATAAAAAATCCTCCAAATTAATGGAGGATTATAGTATTATAGTATTTTTACAAATATCAACGTTTTGGAGTAAATATGCCTGTATTAACATCAAAAGTGCCTTCTCCATACTTGGCAACAATCTTGTCCAAAAACACCTTTTCTTGTGCCTCAATGGCAGTCAATCTTTCTAATGTTCGTTTTTCGTTCTTGTTTATTTCGCGTTTTTGCATTTCAACTTGACCAAGTGCAATGGTCAATTGATCATATACTTCACGAATATTATTCATTTCAGACAGTTCGTTTTGATCAAATACGACAGGTCCAAGATTTTGAGAAGGAATATTAAAATTTGGAATATTTTGATTGGCGGCGCTTTGAGGAAATTGCATTCCTGTGTTGGGCTGCGATGGCATTCCAAAATTTGATTGAGGTGCTTGAGCTGGTTGATTTAGTTCCATATAGTTTTATAACATTTATTGTTGAATTGTTTCATTCATATATATGGATATATACATTCAAACAATATATATAATAACTAAAAGTTGTTAATTTATTATCAATTGGTCAGATTCAGCAATGGATCTGTTGGTTTTTCTAAAAGATTTTCTTTATTTTTTAAAGCCAATAAAAGAGTATTGTCTTCTAGTAATATTGTGCCTTCTGGAACCAAACCCACTGATTTTAACATTTCTAATGTTTGAGGATTGCTCATTGCATTCAATAGTTTAGCTGGACTTGGTCGTCCATTTGCAATAATTTCAGATTGTAATTCACGACCAACATTTACAGTAAATTCAAGATTGGCATTGGCTTCAAACATTTGATCATCTGAGTAACCAGCTATACGAGTAGGTTCACAAATTTCATATAGTTCTGCTATTAGATTTTCTAGTATTTTAATTTCATTACGATTAAGCTCAAACGCATGTTTTTGATCATCTAAATGTGACTCCAATTCTAGTATCTCAGCCTCTAGATTCAATAATATATGTGGTAGTGCAGGTACTGTCAGCAGATGCTTATATTCTTCCAGTTTAGCTTTGTATTTAAGATCAGCACATTTTTCAAGTACAGCAGCTCGTTTGCGACCAACCAAAAATCCTTGTAGTGTTTTGAGTTTTTCCCAAGGAGTACAACCAATGACTTGGTATTTATAATTGAATTCTGAATTTAAGTTTGATGCCATATAGTTTTATAACGTTTATTGTTTCATTCATATATATGGATATATATAATCAAACAATATATATAATAACTAAAAACTTACCATTTATTGGCTGGACACTTGCTATTATCTAATCTTACTTTTGTGGTCATAAAGCAGCCACAAAGTTTGCAGCGTGCTGATGCTACTTCAAAACAAGTGCAAGTTGAACATATCTGCATACGAGATTGTGCTTTTTCTTCTGTTGCCATAAGTACGCCATTTTTTGCCATACCCTCTAAAGATTTCAATACAGACTCACTCAAATTGAACATGAGGCTGATTGGATTGTTGTTCATTTTTACTTCTGGTTCATTGCTCATATGTTATAATTAAAGTTTGTAAAATCTTCTGTATAGAATTTCTGTACTTTTCTAATAACTCCGGTGTATAATATTCCATATATGGTTTAGTATACTCTCTTTTGTTGGCGGCGCGCCGCAGATTTTCTATTGCACTCATAGTTCAGGAATCAAGTCCCATAGTTGTTTCCAATTTATTAAACGATCTCTGTTTTCTTCAAATTGCATATGCAAAGCAAGGCTTGTTAATGGCGTAAATAATTGTATGTTTGGTTGTTGCCATACTTGATTGATGGTTGAATCTTCGTTAATTTCGGGATTAGATCCATAATTGTTAGCAAAATTCTCAAAATGTTCCCATCCGCGTCTAATTACGCCCGGTGTTGTAAAAAATGTACAAGTAGTATAATAATTTGTACGCCAATGTTTGTTTTTTCCCAATACCACATTGCATGGTGCTATGTTTCTGGGTGATATATAATTAGCAGGATCATCAAATGGATGAATAACTATGTCTTTTTTCTGACCAAGTTGTTCAAACGCGAGATTATAAAAACCCTCCATTTCTCCCAACATCATTGGAAGATGCAAATAATCATCTTCTACTAGATATACCAATGTTGCTTCACTGTCTCTGGCCAATTGAAAATATTGTAGTGTGGCATCATTATAGTTGTTATTTTGACGACAAATCATTTCAACTTTGTGCTGACTGGCTTGTAGAATTTTTGCAATAGAATTTATTGTTTCTGTTGAACTGCCATCATCAACCACAGTCAGTTTGGTTTCATATGGACGATTGTTGGATGCAATCACAATGCTGGATAAACACTTTTTTATTAAAGTTAGTTTGTCAGTTTTGCAAAAACGTTCTTGTGTTGAACCATGCATATTTTTTACATCACATGTTTTTATAATAATATCTAGTTTCATAATTTCTTTAAATTCATCACATTGTGATTGACTTGTCAAGCATAAATATGTCTAATGATAGAAAAATGGACGAAGCAGAATTCAAAAGACAAAATGAAGGACTTGATGCAGCATTTGCATTGTCCATCAAAGGAGACCTAGATGGTTCTGAAAAAATACTATATAGTCTTGGCGACAATGATCCCAGAGTAAGATTTAATTTGGGTTGGCACAACATGCGACGTGGTAATTTATTCAAAGGCTATGAAGGATTAAACTCTGGTAGAATTTTTGATGGATTTGGTGGTGCAAAAAATCCATATGGCACATTATACAATGGTCAGTCATTAAAAGACAAAACTTTGTTGTTTCATGGTGAAGGAGGTTTGGGTGATGAAATCATCAATGTGAGATTTGTCAAAGATTTTCATGAACGTGGTGCAAAAGTATTATTGGGCTGCAACAAAGAATTGTATCCAATATTTAAGAACATACCATATGTATCTGCAATATTAGACAAGAATGTTTGTGTTCATAGTCATTATGATTATTGGGTACAAGCTATGTCAGCTCCATATGCTCTAAAATATGAATATAATGATTTGAGCGGCAAACCATATTTGAATTATTTTTCACCAAAATATTTACCAAATAAACACAACAAAATCAAAGTGGGATTGCGATGGGCAGGCAGTCCAAAATTTGAGCATGAACAACATCGTCGATTTCCAACAAAACATATGCTTGAATTGACTGAACTAAAACAATTTTCATTTTATAGTTTGCAAAGAGATGATGATTTGTTGGATACTGGACAATTTATAGATTTGAGATATGAAATGAAAACATGGCGTGACACTGCTGAAATTATATCTGGACTAGACTTGATAATAACATCTTGTACATCTGTGGCTCATTTATCTGCTGCTATGGGCAAACCAACATGGATAATTGTACCAATATTACCATATTATATGTGGGTATTACCAGGAAACAAAAGCCCTTGGTATGATAGTGTGACATTATATCGCCAAACAGAATATAACAATTGGAACGCTCCTTTTGAGCAGCTAAAAAAAGATTTGAGCAATTACAAAGTATAAGTTATACCTTGTTTGTCACATTCATCTTTTCCAATAAATGGTATATTAGCATCTGTCCATTGTAGATCAATTGATATTGGATTTTGTATATCGGGAATCAATATTTCTGGTGTGTCTGGAAACATCAATGCTTTTGTGATTGGATTTATTGGTCGCATATCCACCATCCTATATTTTATTGTAGCAACCAAAAATTTCACAGTATCTGCTTGAACAAGATTATACATCTTTGTTTCTGTGTTGCTGATATGTTCATGATGCCAACCATATTGAGAAGATTCATATGCAGCATTTCCATATTTATTGAAAACTTCATTGCGAACTTCACCAATTGGTGTACCTGCTTCTCTATCATAATATGGGCTTGGCATAAAATTATTAATGTGTGGCGGCGATTATTAACTTAGTGAATAACCTGCTGCGGCTGGACCGTATCTTGCTGTACCAACACCCGTTGTGTCAACTTCCACAACACCAGTGTTGCTTACTTTATTGGTCATTGATAAGATACTACCATTATATCCATATCCAAATATAGCTTTATCTATGCCATAGCCCGCTGCTGCTAGATACTGTCTTGCTGTTCCAACACCCGTCGTATCAGTTGCTATAACTCCCGTGTTGCTCACAAGATTGGTTGTTGATACGCTGCCAGCGACAACATCATATCCATATCCAAAAATAGCTTTGCCTAATCCATAACTGGCCGCACTCGGTGCAGTTTTTGCCGTACCAACATTTGTTATATCACTTGTTACACCTCCGGTATTGCCTACTAGATTAATCGTTGATAAATAATTACTACTATTGCCACCATATGCAAATATAGCTCTTTGTGTTCCAAAACCGGCTGCTGCTGGACCGTTTCTTTCCGTACCAACTCCAGTTGTGTCTGTTGCTGCAACGCCGGTGTTGCTTACTTTGTTGGTTATTGAGTAATAAGTACTAGTACCATTCCATCCATATCCAAAAATTGCTTTGTCTGACCCATAACCAGCGGCTGCTAGACCCCATCTAGCCGTACCAACTCCCGTTGTATCAGTTGCTACAACGCCTGTGTTGCTTACTTTATTAGTCAGCGAAGAAACGGCACCGGTAAATCCGTATCCAAATATTGCTTTGTCCGACCCATAACTTGCTGCTGCTAGATATGCTCTTTGCGTACCAACGCCCGTTGTGTCTGTTGATACAACACCATTGTTACTTACAAGATTGGTCATTGAAAGAACTCCTGTTACGACTCCATATCCAAATATAGCTTTTTGTGTTATATACAAGTAAGACCCAGTCACTGCGTTTTTCATAATAAATGCTTCGGTTTCGGATTCATACCAAACTTTTGTTGCACCACTTCCGCTATAAGTAGTTATAAAAGTCCCGCTGTTATAACCGTTGTTGTATTCTATCAAATTTCCATTGGTGGTTATTACTGGAACACCATAATCGAAAGACTTCATTGAACTCTCCGGAACAACTGCGTGTATGGTTCCGGAACCCACCTGAACCGGTGAAGAAGCGAAGGAATAGCCATTCGTGGGAATGCCGTAATAACCAGCCCCCCATGCCCAAAATGTGCCATCCGTTTTTGTGGCATTGTTCTGATATCCATTGGTACCAACAACAGATCGCCAATTTGTGCCAGCACCAATTTGAACAGGACTGCTGCGGTTTATAATGGTGCCATCACCTAACTGACCGGAATAATTGTATCCCCATACCCACAATGTGCCATTGGTCTTGATGGCAAACGTCGAATACGTTCCATGAGAAACAGTTGCCCAATCTGTGCCAGCACCAATTTGAACAGGACTGCTGCGGCTGGTTGTTGTACCATCTCCCACAGTGCCGTAACCATTCCCCCCCCATCCCCACAATGTGCCATTGGTCTTTATTGCGTGAACCCCCGCTTGCCAACCGTTGGATGACACATAGTTCCAATCTGTGCCAGCACCAATTTGAACGGGACTGCTGCGGCTAATTATACCATTTCCTAAATCCACTTGGCCACCATATCCCCATGACCACAATGTGCCATCTGTCTTGATTGCAAAAGTCGCAAGTGTTCCCATTCGCACATATCGCCAATTCGTACCAGTACCAATTTGAACAGGACTGCTGCGGGTGGTTGTTGTACCATCTCCCAGTTGGCCGTAATCATTTGTCCCCCATGCCCACAATGTACCATTGGTTTTGATTCCGGACTGTGAACCTGCGTAGTAGCCTATTGATGGAATGAGGGATTGACAGTCTCCACCGAACGATGGCTTGGTTGGTCCAGTGCCAACAGTAAAATCAACAAAAGCAGAATCTGTTCCTGCATCAAAATATCCACCGGTTGCGTTGGTTTTGAACGAGCTGCTGATCGGAGCACCGGTGTATGAATAAAAGTTACAGCCTTGACAGTTGCTATTCTCATCAGTGCCACAACAATCACAAGATTCTCCATAACCATATGTTCCTGTTACTTCTGCGCTCGTAGAACTGTTGATACCATCAAAATATCTACCATATTTTCTGTATCCAATTGTGTCTATTATTCCTGTATATACATAAACTATTGCAGCACTTTTTCCATATCCATCACTCAAGGCTATTGCACCACTTGCTACACCAAATAAAGTTCTTACTGCTGCATCATTTAATGTTATTACAGCAGTGGCTGAATACCCCAGTTCGGTATTTACCATACTCATTGAAATTGGACCTGATGCTGGTAGTGCCATGTATATTTATATATAACCTGTGTTGTATATTATTATTTTATAATATATTTTTAGCTAGTTATCGGAAACCCCGGAAACGGTATAAAAGATTGTGAAGCTTCGTCCCATAACTTAGGCAGTCCATCAGTTGGCCATGCCACAGGTGGCACAAAACTAACAGCAGTTTCGTCCCATACCCATGATGCTGGATGACTGGCAGCTAATGCGTTGGCACGAGCTTCTGCAATTTGTTCTGGTGTTGGTGGTGTGTCGGAAATTCCTGGTATGCTTGACATGATGTTTTGTTTGTTTTGTTTTTTTAACGCCGATAATATTTGCTGTTTATATATAACTATATTTGTATTTGTAAATTTACAATATATATGGTAGATTTATTTTTTCTATTATTTTTATAATCTATTTATTTTTTTCTGCAAATCTACTATCATAGAATTTTGTTCTTTGATTGCTTCAATAAGTAGTGGAATAAGTTTTTCATATCTTACTGTCATATACTTGGAATCAATTGGTGCTGGTGCAATAATTTCTGGCAATATTGCTTGTACTTGTTGAGCAGATACACCCACTTCTTTTTGTTTTGTATAACCAAGATTTTGTGCAGTTTCATTGGCTTCAAAATAAAATCCATTAAGAGATAATACTTTATTTAGTGAATCTGGAATATTACCAAGATTATTTTTAAGACGATCATCAGAATAGTAAGCAGTGACATTATTTGTAGCGCGAATTTCTCCTGTTGTAGCAGATGCAGCAGTACCAACACCAAGTGATGTTGTGATAGTTGCAGAACCTGTTATTATTGTATCGCCACTTACATCCAATTTAGCATTGATTGGTGTACTTTTTCCAATAGCTACATTTCCGCTAGTATCTATGTACGCGGCGACCACTCCTCCGCCGTATATGGTGGTAGCCATACCAGCTTGTCCACCAAGCACCATTCCAGCGCCACTAACACCAGCCCAACCCGTTCCAAAACTGTTGATGCACGCGATTCTGGTTGCGGCTACAGTGCTTCTATAAAGTGTCAATGTATCGTTTGAAGAACCTGATATAATTGTATTTCCAGTTATATCCAATTTAGCATTTGGTGTAGTTGTTCCAATACCAATATTGCCAGAACCGTCTATAATCATTCTGGTATTATCACCTGTACCAAAGGCCAGTATGTTCGTGCCGCCGCTGGCTCCTATAAACCCAGCATATGCCGGTGCCCCTACTATCATAGTGCCGCCTACACTACTTTCAACTCCAACGGCAAGTCTACCACTTGTATTTTGATATGTACCGTATACTTGAGTTGTTCCGGTAGATGCTCGCACTTTAATGGCATCGCCGGTTGTAAATGCAGATACACTTCCTGTCGCAATAAAATTTCCATATACATCCAATTTAGCATTTGGTGTAGTTGTATTAATACCAACATTTGTTGCGTTGTCATATAATTGACTATTTGATATTGTTGTTGCATTGGTAAATTTTGCAACATAATTTGCTGTGCCGCCAGATATGGTTCCGGCACCGCTTGTGCCAGCACTGCCACTTGTACCAGCTGCGCCAGCGGCACCGCTTGTGCCAGCACTGCCAGATGTACCATTTGCACCCGGATTGCCCACTGCGCCACTTATACCACTGCTGCCTGATGTGCCACTTGTACCAGCTGCGCCAGCGGCACCGCTTGTGCCACTTGAACCTGATGTGCCACTTGTACCAGCTGCGCCAGCGGCACCACTTGTGCCACTGCTGCCTGATGTACCACTTGTACCAGCTGCGCCAGCGGCACCACTTGTGCCACTTGATCCACTGGTTCCACTGGTTCCGTTGGCTCCGTTGACTCCGCTTGTGCCACTTGATCCAGTTCTACCAGCACTACCGGCACTACCGGCACTACCGGCACTGCCAGATGTACCAGCACTACCGGCACTACCGGCACTACCGGCACTGCCAGATGTACCAGCTGCGCCAGCGGCACCGCTTGTGCCACTTGAACCTGATGTGCCACTTGTACCAGCTGCGCCAGCGGCACCACTTGTGCCACTGCTACCAGATGTGCCACTTGTACCAGCTGCGCCAGCGGCACCACTTGTACCACTTGAACCTGATGTACCATTTCCACCCGGACTGCCCGCTGCGCCACTTGTACCACTGCTGCCTGATGTGCCAGCTGTACCAGCTGCGCCAGCGGCACCACTTGTGCCGCTTGAACCACTTGTGCCAGCTGTACCAGCTGCACCACTTGTGCCACTGCTGCCTGATGTTCCACTTGTGCCACTTGAACCACTTGTGCCACTTGTACCAGCTGCGCCAGCGGCACCACTTGTGCCACTTGATCCACTGGTTCCGTTGGCTCCGTTGACTCCGCTTGTGCCACTTGATCCAGTTCTACCAGCACTACCGGCACTACCGGCACTGCCAGATGTACCAGCACTACCGGCACTACCGGCACTGCCACTTGTACCAGCTGCGCCAGCGGCACCGCTTGTGCCACTGCTACCAGATGTGCCACTTGTACCAGCTGCGCCAGCGGCACCACTTGTGCCACTGCTACCAGATGTGCCACTTGTACCAGCTGCGCCAGCGGCACCACTTGTGCCACTGCTACCAGATGTGCCACTTGTACCAGCTGCGCCAGCGGCACCACTTGTACCACTTGAACCTGATGTACCATTTCCACCCGGACTGCCCGCTGCGCCACTTGTACCACTGCTGCCTGATGTGCCAGCTGTACCAGCTGCGCCAGCGGCACCACTTGTGCCGCTTGAACCACTTGTGCCAGCTGTACCAGCTGCACCACTTGTGCCACTGCTGCCTGATGTTCCACTTGTGCCAGCTGTACCAGCTGCACCACTTGTGCCACTGCTGCCTGATGTTCCACTTGTGCCACTTGAACCACCTGTGCCAGCTGTACCAGCGGCACCACTTGTGCCACTGCTGCCTGATGTTCCACTTGTGCCACTTGAACCGCTTGTGCCACTTGTACCAGCTGCACCACTTGTGCCACTGCTGCCTGATGTTCCACTTGTGCCACTTGAACCACCTGTGCCAGCTGTACCAGCGGCACCACTTGTGCCACTGCTGCCTGATGTTCCACTTGTGCCACTTGAACCGCTTGTGCCACTTGTACCAGCTGCACCAGCGGCACCACTTGTGCCACTGCTGCCTGATGTTCCACTTGTGCCACTTGAACCGCTTGTGCCACTTGTGCCAGCTGCACCAGCGGCACCACTTGTGCCACTGCTGCCTGATGTTCCACTTGTGCCACTTGAACCGCTTGTGCCACTTGTACCAGCTGCACCAGCGGCACCACTTGTGCCACTGCTGCCTGATGTTCCACTTGTGCCACTTGAACCGCTTGTGCCACTTGTGCCAGCTGCACCAGCGGCACCACTTGTGCCACTGCTGCCTGATGTTCCACTTGTGCCACTTGAACCGCTTGTGCCACTTGTGCCAGCTGCACCAGCTGCACCACTTGTGCCACTGCTGCCTGATGTTCCACTTGTGCCACTTGAACCGCTTGTGCCACTTGTGCCAGCTGTACCAGCTGCACCACTTGTGCCACTGCTGCCTGATGTTCCACTTGTGCCACTTGAACCACCTGTGCCAGCTGTACCAGCTGCACCACTTGTGCCACTGCTGCCTGATGTTCCACTTGTGCCACTTGAACCGCTTGTGCCACTTGTGCCAGCTGCACCAGCGGCACCACTTGAACCACTTGTGCCAGCTGCACCAGCGGCACCACTTGTGCCACTGCTGCCTGATGTTCCACTTGTTCCACTTGTGCCACTTGAACCACTTGTGCCAGCTGCACCAGCGGCACCACTTGTGCCACTGCTGCCTGATGTTCCACTTGTTCCACTTGTGCCACTTGAACCACTTGTACCTGATGATCCACCGGCACCTGTTACACCAGAAGTTCCGCTTGTACCAGACGATCCACTTGATCCGGCTGTGCCACTTGTACCTGCTGCACCACTTGTGCCACTGCTGCCACTTGTTCCTGCTGTGCCACTGCTGCCACTTGTTCCTGCTGTGCCACTGCTGCCACTTGTTCCTGCTGTGCCACTTGAACCCGATGATCCACTTGTACCGCTTGAACCCGATGATCCACCCGCGCCTGCTGCACCACTTGTGCCACTGCTGCCACTTGATCCAGCTGTGCCACTGCTGCCACTTGTTCCTGCCGTGCCACTTGTGCCACTGCTGCCACTTGTTCCTGCTGTGCCACTTGAACCCGATGATCCACTTGTACCAGCTGTGCCACCCGCACCTGTTGCACCAGATGTGCCACTTGAACCCGATGATCCACTTGTACCGCTTGTTCCAGAAGAGCCGCTTGTTCCTGATGTACCACTTGAACCAGATGTTCCTGCTGTGCCAGAAGAACCACTTGATCCAGCTGATCCACTTGTGCCGCTTGAACCTGATGATCCACCGGCACCACTTGATCCGGCTGTGCCACTTGTTCCTGATGTGCCACTGCTGCCACTTGTTCCAGCTGATCCACTGCTGCCACTTGATCCGGCTGATCCACTTGTACCCGATGATCCACTTGATCCACCCGCACCTGTTACACCAGACGTTCCACTTGAACCAGATGTGCCCGCTGCACCACTTGTACCACTGCTGCCACTTGATCCAGCTGTGCCACTTGAACCACTTGTACCACTTGTACCCGATGATCCACTTGTACCGCTTGATCCACTTGAACCGCTACTACCGTTGGCTCCGCTTGTTCCACTTGAACCGCTACTACCGTTGGTTCCACTTGTGCCACCATAAGTGGAGCCATATGATAAAGAATTCCACGCAGTGACTCCGTTACCAATCTTGAATTTATTTGTATCAAGTTCAATGCCAATTTCGCCCTGCATCAAAACTGGATTGGCGTTCGTCCATTGACTTTCTGTACCTCTGCGTAATTGTATTTGTGTTGCCATACGATTTTATTTATTTCTATAAATTGTTTTTATATTATACTGGACCAGCATCTATAGGTGTTGAACCACCATATACACTACTTGGATTTCCTCCGTCGAGATTTACCGCGATGCTATCAGCAGATATACTACCACTGATACTCAAACTACCTGTTAATCTAAAACTGCCACTATTATCTGAATTTGAAGTAAATACAGTTTCAATAGTATCACTTACACTGCCGGATTTTCTTAAAAATATACGACCATCTGGTACATTGATAGCAAATTGACCCACACCAAGAGATGCTGTGGTTGGTATTGAGCCTGTAGCTAAACTTCTTAAATGTATTATGTTCTGCGGCATTGTTTATAAATATTCAATAATATATGTTTCAACTTATTTTTTTTTTAATATAGTATATATTTTTATATAATGTATAATAGTATATATGGCATAAATATGTTATGTTAATGAATAACCCGCTGCTTTTGGATATTGTCTTGCTGTGCCAACACCCGCTGTGTCTGTTGCTACAACTCCGGTATTACTAACGAGGTTGCTCATTGATAAAACCGCACCGGCTCCAATTCCATATCCAAATATAGCTTTGTCACTTCCATAACCTGCTGCGGCTAATCCTTGTCTTACTGTACCAACACCTGTCGTATCAGTTGCTACCACACCTGTGTTACTGACAAGATTGGTCATTGATGAATAACCGCCACTTTGTTGTCCATATCCAAATATAGCTTTGTCTGTGCCATAACCTGATGCGGCTAATGCTAGTCTTGCTGTACCAACACCTGTCGTATCAGTTGCTACAACACCCGTGTTACTAACAAGATTGGTCACCGACACGTTACCTCCAAGTCCGCCGGTTGTGCTTCCATACCCAAATATAGCTTTATTTGTCCCATAACCAGCCGCTGCTAAATTATTTCTTACTGTACCAACTCCCGTTGTATCGGTGGATACAACGCCGGTGTTACTAATAAGATTGGTCATTGAAACAGCGGCACTCGTATATCCATATCCAAAAATAGATTTGTCTGACCCATAACCCGCTGCCGCTAGATACGATCTTGCTGTACCAACACCTGTTGTGTCACTTGCTACAACACCCGTGTTACTTACGAGATTGGTCATTGAATAATAAGTACCAACGCCATTATCTCCATATCCAAACACAGCTTTATCATTTCCGTAACTTGCAGCCGCAAGATATCCTCTTGCTGTACCAACACCTGTCGTATCAGTTGCTACAACACCTGTGTTACTAACCAGATTGGTCATTGATAAATTGCTACCATTATTTCCATATCCAAATATAGCTTTTTGTGTTAAGTATACAGTAATAGGATCAGCAAATACTTTCTTAAATTTTAATCCACTTGGTGCTGGTACTGTAGTTATTGAAAAACCTGCCGCCGCTAAAACAGATCTTGAAGTGCCGACGCCGGTTGTGTCTGTTGACACCACACCCGTGTTGCTCACAAGATTTGTCATAGAAAGAACCACACTCGTATATCCATATCCAAAAATTGCTTTGTCTGACCCATAACCCGCCGCTGCCAACTGGTGCCTTGAAGTCCCCACCCCCGTCGTGTCGGTTGCTACAATGCCGGTGTTGCTCACTTTATTGGTCATTGAAACAGCGACGCCATTAGCGTCTCCATATCCAAATAGTGCTTTGTCTGTGCCATATCCCGCTGCTGCTAGATTATATCTTGCCGATCCTACACCCGTTGTGTCTGTGGCTACAACACCGGTGTTGCTCACTTTATTGGTCATTGAAACAAAACCACCGCTAGATCCATATCCAAATATTGCTTTATCAATTCCATAGCCCGCCGCCGCTGGCCAATATCTACCAGTACCAACACCGCTTGTATCAGTTGCTACAACGCCAGTGTTGCTCACTTTATTGGTTATTGAAAAAGCATTCGAATTGTCGGCCCCGTATCCAAAAATAGCTTTGTCTATACCATAGCCAGCCGCTGCTAGATATGCTCTCGCAGTTCCTACACCGGTTGTGTCAGTTGCTACAACGCCCGTGTTGCTAACGAGGTTGGTCAACGACGAATAAGTAGTAACAACCCCATATCCAAATATTGCTTTATCATTTCCATACCCAGCTGCTGCTAAATGATATCTAGCTGTACCAACGCCCGCTGTATCAGTTGCCACAACGCCCGTATTACTTACAAGATTGGTTATTGCTGTATTAGTTCCTGTACTTCCATACCCAAATATTGCTTTTTGTGTTCCTGCTAAAACACTCGCGACATTGCTAGTATTTTTAAACTTGTATCCATAACCTATAGCATTAAATGGTACAACTGATGACACTGTTGCACCATTGTTGTTAGTAATAGTAAAATTGTTTGTACTGCTATCAAATATTGTAGCAGCATTACATGTAAGCAATGATGTGTTTGCTATGGCCGTGAGAGGAGCTGTTGGTACTGTAAATGATGCTGTATAAAGTGCAGTACCATTTAAGATACGGAAGTTACTAATATATCCAGGAAAATAACTATTTGCCGTCGGCGTACTTTCTTGACCAATAGACAACGTGGTAGAAGTATTATTGATATTATTAGTATCAGGATATGACGCGCCTATTTGAATTCCATTTTTAAAAATTGAAGTAGTTCCGTTATTTCTGGATATTGCAAAATGTAACCAGCGATTTAAATATCCGTCCGCTGTTAATGAATAACTAAATCTAACACCAGAATTTTCCCACACGTAAAAAGTACCACCTTCTATACTAACACCTATTGTTGCAGATGGATAATTTCCTATTGAAAATACACGAGGGTTTGATGGCTGACTGGTCATATATTGCCACCATTCTGTAGTAAAACTTCCTGTTCCGAATGCAAACGCCGCACTACCAGGAACACTCAAATATTGAGTACTTCCATTAAAAAGCACACTATTACCAACCGCCGTTGAAGTTCTTCTTGCAAATTGAAAATTATTATTCCCCGCAGCAACCGGATTTGTTCTTTTTATTGTGAGCGGCATATAATGTATGTAACGTTATTTATTTTCATTACAATTTTTAATAGAACCCACCATCAATATAACTTGATGTAATAGCAAATGAACTACTTACTGCATTAAGAACATAACTTGCTGTTTGTGAAAACGAAGCTGATATAGCAAATGATGCTGATATAGCAAAACTTGATGTACCCAAGAATGTGTCTGTATTATTTTCATATACATTTGCCCAAACAATATAACTTGCTGTATTAGCATATGAAGCTGTTTGTGCCCAACTGCTGGTGATATAGTAGGTAGAACCCGAAATTAAAGTTGTACCACCCGCGCCACTGTTCATTGCATAACTTGCCGTAGTAGCAAATGATGCACTGACTGATTGCAGAACATATGAAGCTGATATAGCATTATTTACATAACTTGCTGTTCTTGCCAGCGTTGCATAACTTGATGTACCAACAAATATGTCTGTTGCTATTTCATCTACATTTGCCCATGCTATATAAGAGGCTGTTCTGGCCAAACTTGATGTTTGAGAGAATGATGCAGATGTAGCAAATGAACTACTTACAGCATTAAGAACATATGAAGCTGTTGCTGCGGTTATAGCATAACTGGATGTACCAAACAATGAACCAGAAACATTTCCGTTGATACTGCCTGTTACTACAATACTACCATTCACCAACATTGATCCAGTAAATTCAAATGTATCGGCATTACCAGAAAACATTACACTGCCGCTGTCGCCAGAAACACTAAAACCTCCGGATACAGCAAGTGAACCAGTTACAACAACACTGCCAGTAATTGAAAAATTATTGTTTGAATATACAAGATTTGCGGACGCGGTTGCTGCATTAACAGAGCCATCAGAAAGAATTACTCTGCCCGCACCAGCATTGTTTATGGTATTGAAACCTATTCCGGAAGATCCACTTGTTCCACTTGTACCAGAAGAGCCACTTGTTCCTGCGGCACCGCTTGTGCCACTTGAACCACTTGTTCCAGCTGTGCCGCTTATTCCAGACGATCCACTTGTTCCACTTATACCAGATGTTCCACTTGAACCGCTTATTCCAGACGATCCACTTGTTCCACTTGTACCAGAAGAGCCACTTATACCAGATGTTCCACTTGTACCAGAAGAGCCACTTGTTCCAGCTGTGCCAGACGAACCACTTGTTCCTGATGCGCCACTTGAACCTGATGTTCCAGCTGTGCCAGACGAACCACTTGTTCCTGATGCGCCACTTGAACCCGATGTACCAGAAGAACCACTTGTTCCTGCTGTGCCGCTTATACCCGATGTTCCGGCTGTGCCAGACGAACCGCTTGTTCCTGATGCGCCACTTGAACCTGACGTTCCAGCTGTGCCAGACGAACCACTTGTGCCGTCAGTACCGCTCGTTCCACTTGTTCCAGAAGATCCACTTGTTCCTGCTGTGCCAGAAGAACCACTTGTGCCAGACGAACCACTTGTTCCTGATGCGCCACTTGAACCGCTTGTACCAGAAGAACCACTTGTGCCAGAAGATCCACTTGTTCCTGCTGTGCCGCTTATACCCGATGTTCCGGCTGTGCCAGACGAACCGCTTGTTCCTGATGCGCCACTTGAACCTGACGTTCCAGCTGTGCCAGACGAACCACTTGTGCCGTCAGTACCGCTCGTTCCACTTGTTCCAGAAGATCCACTTGTTCCTGCTGTGCCAGAAGAACCAC